>JAESFL010000183.1_pt1 | contig 55698 bp, 48 predicted proteins | sample 9269401 | NCBI WGS metagenome assembly JAESFL01 (sample SAMN14506025, study PRJNA617098) | algae metagenome | isolation source: Gloeocapsa sp. UFS-A4-WI-NPMV-4B04 and co-occurring heterotrophs from desert... | place: USA: Utah | collected 2006-10-01 | reverse complement strand
ACCTTCGACACCGCCGAGGATCGTCGTTCCGGCAAGGTCGCCGTCAACAACATCCAGGCGGCCTGAAGAATGACCGGCGCCCCACACAGCGCCTGAAAGACGAAGCCGCCCCCTGGTGGGGCGGCTTTTTGCTGGATGCGGAAGGAGAACTCGTGAGCCACAAATATTCCATGGGCCAGTTGGTTCATGCCACGGCGGCCCATTTCGCCGACCGCACGAGCGGCACCTACGAGATCATCCGCCTCATGCCGGAGGACAGCACCGGGGAGCGGGGCTACAGGATCCGCGAGACCGAAAGGGGCACCCAGCGCGCCGTCGGAGAATCGGAAATCCGTCCTGCCGACGCAGACAGGATCTCCCGGGATCATTGAGGCTTACCTTTCGAACCACGGCATATTATGAACGCGGGCGTTCAGCGTGGACCAGGCTACCTTGCAAGATATGACACCAAGCGGCGTCTACGGAACGCCACCGGCCGAACTGACGGAGATGCCGGACGGGGCGATCCAGTTCTCGCCTTTGATCCCCGGTTCCGCGAAGCTGGAAGAGCATCCGGCCGAAACCTTGACCGACATGCTCGTGCTGGCGCCGCCCGGCACCGTGGAGCGCCGCTCCACCACCGCATTGGCGCTGCGCGCGCTTGCCCCCGGCGGCACCCTGACGATCCTGGCGCCCAAGGACAAAGGCGGCTCGCGGATCGCCAAGGAACTTATGGCATTCGGGTGCGCAGTCTCGGAGACGTCCCGGCGGCATCATCGCATCTGCACCTGTGAACGCCCCTCGCGACTGACCGGCATCGACGAGGCGTTGGCCGAGGGTGGCCCGCGTCTGGACGAGGTGCTGGGCCTGTGGACCTGGCCAGGCGTGTTCAGCTGGAACCGCATCGATCCCGGCAGCATGCTGCTGGAGCAGACCATGCCCCCGTTCAGCGGCCGGGGTGCGGATTTCGGCTGCGGCATCGGCGTTCTCGCCCGCACGATCCTGGCCTCACCGGCGGTCGAGCATCTTGGGATGCTCGACATCGACCGTCGTGCCGTCGAGATGGCCGCACGCAACATCGAAGATTCGCGCGCCGAGACGCGATGGACCGATGTCCGGAGCGGCACCGGACTCCAAGGCCTCAACTTCGTGGTCATGAACCCGCCGTTCCACGATGGCGGCGCCGAGGATCAGAGCCTGGGCCAGAGCTTCATCCGCCGCGCGGCCGAGGCCTTGCGGCCCGGCGGCGTACTCTGGCTCGTCGCCAACCGCCACCTGCCCTACGAGGGAGTTCTGAAGCCCCTGTTCCGGCGCGCGACCCTGAAGGCGGAGGCCGGCGGATACAAGATCTACGAGGCGCTGAAATGAGCAAGACGCCGAATCTGCGCCTCGACCGGCTGCTCGCCAATCTCGGCTACGGCTCGCGGCGCGAGGTGCAGCAGCTCGTCCGGGCCGGGCTTGTGACGCTCGATGGTGGGGCGATCGAGGATTCCGATCAGCGCATTGCGGTCACCCGCGATCTCTCGCAACGCATGCAGGTGCAGGGCAAGCCCCTCGATCCGCCGCCGGGCCTGATCCTGATACTGCACAAGCCTTTAGGCGTCACCTGCTCGCATAAGGAGGCGGGGCCTCTGGTCTACAGCCTGCTGCCCGACCGCTGGCGCCGGCGCGACCCGGCGCTGTCGACCGTCGGACGTCTCGACAAGGAGACGTCGGGCCTGCTGCTGATGACCGATGACGGGAACCTGCTCCATCGCATCATCTCGCCCCGCGCGAACATCGCCAAACGCTACCACGTGACCCTCGACCGGCCCCTGAAGGGTGACGAGACCGAGATCTTTGCCTCTGGAACCCTGATGCTGGAAGGCGAGGACAAGCCGCTCCTGCCGGCGCAGCTGGAGGTGCTCTCCCCGACAAGCGCCCATGTCACCGTCACGGAAGGACGGTACCATCAGGTTCGGCGCATGTTTGCGGCCGTGGGCAACCACGTCACCGCCCTGCACCGCAACCGGATCGGCGCCCTGGACCTGAGGGAGGATCTGGCCCCGGGGCAGTTCCGCATCATGAGCGAGGCCGACCTCGCCCAGGTTCTGCCGGCCGGACCCTCGTTCCAGGCTGCTTCCTGACCGGAGAGGTTGCCCTCAAGCCCGTAATCGGGTAGGGAAAGTCCAGGCCCATCGCCGCAAGCACCCGTAGCTCAGCTGGATAGAGCGTTGCCCTCCGAAGGCAAAGGTCACACGTTCGAATCGTGTCGGGTGCGCCAATCCTAAACCCTTGTAGAACTTGGGTTTCAGGCGCAAAGGCTAAGCCTCCGAAACAGCCAAGAAGTCCAATCCGTCACAGCCCTGTCACAGCTGAACGGAAAATTACCTATGGCAACCATCCGCAAACGCGGCTCTTCCTGGCAAGTGCAAGTCCGTCGCGACGGCTTCCCGCCCCTTACCAAGTCCTTCTCAACCAGAGCTGATGCTGCTGAATGGGCGAGGGATAAGGAGAGGCGGATCGACCGAGCTGAGCTTCCAACCACAATCAAAGACTTTAAGGGCATGACCGTTGCTGACCTTCTCAGGAGGTATGAGCGCGAAGTCACCCCACGGAAGCGAGGCGCGAGGTTCGAACAATCTCGGATGCGTCAGCTTCTTAACCACAGCATTGCCAATACCAGCCTTCATAATCTGTCAGGGGTATCAGTATCCCACTACCGTGATGATCGGTTGAAGCTTGTCAAACCAGCATCAGTCCGGCGAGAGCTAGTGGTGCTTCGCCATGTCTTTGAGGTTGCACGGACTGAGTGGGGTATGCCTATTCGTACTAATCCTGTCCATCAGATCAAGCTTCCGAACGACTCCAAGCCAAGAGAACGGCGTCTTGAAGATGGGGATGACCTACGATTGACTAATGCGCTTAACTCCAACTCCGCTTGGTATCTCCGCCCTTTGATAGCCCTCGCCATCGAAACCGGTATGCGCCGGGGTGAACTCCTGTCGATCCGATGGAAGGACGTTGATGTGACTGCTCCGACCATTCGCATCCTAAAGACCAAGAATGGGCATCCTCGGACGATCCCACTTACTCCCAAAGCTATCGAACTATTGGCCTCGCTAGAGAGGAAGGATGAGCGGGTTTTCCCGGTCACACCCAATGCTGTGCGGCTGGCTTGGGACAGGTTGAGGCGCAGGGCTGGCTTAGAAGACCTGAGGCTACATGACCTCAGGCATGAAGCCGTGTCCCGGTTCTTTGAATACGGCCTCACCGTCCCTGAGGTGGCTCTGATCAGTGGACATCGTGATCCACGGATGTTGAGCCGATACACGCACCTGAGGCCTGAGAAAGTAGCTGAGAAGTTGGCTAGAGCGACGACCACCTAACAGCATCGGTGTGCGAGCGCACAGACCCGTCCGAATGGTCTGCTAAGGTGGGGCCGTTCCTCCTTGGTACTACCTAGCCCCATCAGTTGAGCAATCCTGGTGGGGCCTTCTTATGTACCCTGTTCGGGAACACTCTATGCTTACAGTAACGCAAGTGGAAGAGTTCATCACCTCAAACGACACTTGCCATTTCTCACGCCGCCTATGGAGTAGAGTCATTTTCTGTATCAGTTTGTTTATTTTGCTCTCTTGTTTTGTTTGGCTTATCCGGACTGTAGTCACCGACTCCCGAAAGAAGATAGCCCGTGAGAGCGCCTATCAAAGTTCCAACCGTGGCCGCCTCGATAATCCTTTCAAGAGACAAAATCACAATCGTCGGGATCAGCGTGACCACAGCACAAAACTGAATCGTCCGTGCCCCATACCCCCGATCCCTTATCACTCGCTCCACAATAATAGCGCCTGGACCAAGCACGAGCGCTGCGGCCGCAATCAGCTCAATGATAATCCTTAGTGTCTCCGGACTCATACCTCACCTCTAAGGTTTAATGTCACCTGTATAGGCTATGTAGCACCCATCCCACCATCGCACTGATTTGCAGGATGTTAAACCAATCTCCTTGATCAACCCAATACTTATTACGAAGTACAAGAACATGAAAAATCGTTTATTAGGCTGAGTTTCAGTGGTTATCTAAGCGTAATTTTCAGTATTGACCTCAGCCTGTGTGCTGTGATTATTGCCTTTCCTGTCTGTTCGGGTACGGACACAGGAAAAAACAGTGAATTACATTTGCAACGTGCCGGGATGTTCTGTCCCAACATCCACCAAGTTCGGTCAATATTGCCGACCCCATGTTGCTCAACTCAGACGGCATGGAGCTATCGGTCAAACCGGGATTACCAAGGCTGACCTCAAAGTCTACCGCCACATTGTCAACGCTCGTCTGGAAAAGAACAAGGATAAGCCTCTTCTCACCCAACTCGAAGCCCGTTGGGGAGCAGTCTTGACCTATGCCTCCACGGTCCGTGAAGAAGCCCGATCCAAGCCTATGGTTCGCTTTAGGCGTGAAGCCGCCATTGAGACGCTGAGGATCGGCAACAACGTCAAGCCGAGGGATGTAATCGAGACCGTCCTAGCTATGTACGTCATGCAGGATCAGGAGCCTCGCCGTTTCAAGAGTGATCAGGCTTTCAGGACACAAATGGTCCGTAGAGTCCGAGGTCTAACCCGGCTCAACGCTGATGCTTGGACAGACGCTAAGACTGGAAAGAGGAAGCTCGTCTATCGTGACCTGAGCCAAAGGACAGGCGCCATTATAGGGGGCTGGATTGCTGAGGCTTTGGGTTCAGCAGGGATCATGTTCGCTCGTTTGGAACGGAAGGACCATGAGAAGGAGCAGGAAGCGTTGCTCACCTTCCGTCAGACCTTGGATGACATGGAGTGAGACACAATCGGGCATGACACGACCGGTCCAATTCCATGTGTCTGAAAACCGGACCTCATCACTCTAATGGCTTGAAATAAAAGGATTTTAGACACTGATCCTTAAAAGAAAAGGGAAATAGAGTGTAAAGTCTAACCCACCTCTTAAACCAACACCTTCACCAACAATCCATGATTACAAGGGATTGGTCACTTTGTGTGATCAGTAAACGCTAAGCCTATGCCTAACATTTGCTTAGCCTCTAGTTTGAGGATGATACTTTGATTAATGTCATTGACGCTATCATGGGGTCAGGCAAGACAACATACATGACTGATCTTATGAATAAGCTTCACACTGAGGCTTTAGGTCAGTCCTTCGCTGATCCTTCACATGAGACCCTACACTTCTTGTATGTCACCCCTATTCTCACGGAGGTTGAGCGCATCAAGAAGGCGTGTCCTAACCTGGACTTCCGTGACCCTAAGCCAGTGAAAGGCAAGAAGCTCAACCATCTGGCTGACCTGATTGAAGAGGGAGCCAACGTCTGTACGACCCATGCTCTTTTCAAACTGCTCAACAAGGACGTCTATCAGAAGCTCACGGCTCAGAACTACACGCTGGTCATTGATGAAGCCTTGGACTGTGTGAACCTGTTCGACGGTCTTACCAAGTCCGACAGAACGATGCTCTTCAACACCAACAAGCTTTACGTGGAGCCTGATACCAACCGCTTGAGGTGGAACCACGATGAAGGTGTCTATTCAGGCAAGTTCAACGAGCTTCGGAACCTCTGTGATAACGGCAACCTGATCCTCTACCGAGATACCGTTTTGTGGGAGTTTCCGGCTGACTTCCTGGGCTGTTTCAAAAAGGTCTACATCCTGACCTACCTTTTCGCTGGTTCTCCCATGTCGGCTCATCTTAGGGCTAATGGGCTGAGCTATAAGCTGATGACGTTAACCAGTGATGGTCATCTTGTGTCTCAGGATGAGGATAAGGGTAAGACTGAGACTGGGGTTAAGGGAAGGATCAGAAAGCTCATCACCACTTGCGAGGGATCAGCTAATCAGTCAGGTGAGGCGAAGGGTAAGGAGTACCCGTTCTCATCAGGTTGGTATGATCGGCAAAAGCCTGAGGACTTCGCCAAGCTCAAAGCTGCTCTTGAGAACTGGTTCAAGAAGGTAGCTAAGACACCTTCTCAGCATAATGCTTGGACGGCTTTCAAGAAGGGGCAGAAAGCTCTCAAAGGTGAACGTTATGCCAAGGGCTTCATCCCTTGTAATGCCAAAGGCACGAACGACCACATTGAGCGGCGTTCACTCGCCTACCTTTGCAACGTCTTTTACAACCCGATCATCAAGGCATACTTTGAGCATCGTGGCATCGAAGTTGACGAAGGCGCGTATGCTCTCTCAGAAATGATCCAATGGGTATGGCGTAGTCAGATCAGGCGCTATGATCCGATCATAGTCTTCATCCCGTCAGAACGGATGCGGAGCCTGTTTGTCCAATGGCTTGATACGCCGAGTGACGTTCAGGAAGACCTCACCCGTAACGATGAACTGCCAGGCAAGGCGCAATCAAAGCGTCAGACGGATGTGCTTCATCCACCAGAAACCAAGGGCCTTAGACTTTCACTTGCAGAAGCCTTGCGGCGAGATCAACAAGAGCAGGTCCATCAGCCCAAATCCGTCTCGGAAAGCAGTTAGGCGGCCTGAAGGCTGTTTGCCGCTACCTCTTAGTCGTCACTGCTCGCTCACTAACCAATGATTGTCCCATGTTACAAAGTGCATGATAGTAGCGCATAGAGCATCACAACATTGCGCTGCTCACCTTGGAGTTTCACCGTCATGAACCTTGAGGAACAACTGGACGAATTTTGGCGCGAAAGTTTACGTTCTGATGGGACCAGTCCAAAAGAATTTGAAGCCAAATACGCAATTTTTATCAAGAGTGTAGAGGTTCAAACCGCCCATTTACCACGGGCTGAGCAGGAACGGCTAGCCTTACAACTTTACAGCCGAAACGCTGAGTATATTGCTATCGGGCAGCGTGACCGCACTGCGCTCAAAGCTAAGTTGGGTTTACCAGTTCCCTCTCCTGAGGCGAGTCGTTTAGCTCAAGTTGCCGTCGAAACTGCTGTTCGCGCAACCATCTGGCAAAGCATTGCTGCGTTCTTCCGAGCATTTCGGTAGATGCCTCACAGGATTGGGGATGCGGCAAATGGCTTTGAATTTTGTTACAAAAGATCTCTGAGCCTATTGCTCAACCTGTGTTCAGCCCTGTTCCCCCTTAGGGTGGGTATGCCTGATCCAAACGCACTTTGCCAGATAATCGGGATAAGCTCTTTGGCTAGAGTATCGATAGCTCTTCGGAATAGTGGCTATCCGGTGCAGTGGACAGGAGGGACTTCAAGCGCTTAGGATCGATAGCTTGGCAATTCAGAGGCTACGATGATTAAGAAGGCTATTATTGCGTTTTGTATGATGATCGGGCCGACTTATGCCGTAGCTCAATGTGAAACTAAAGAACTCAAGGGCAATCAGGATGGCGCGTTCCTTACCCTGAACGATGGTTCTAGGTGGTTTGTTCAAAGCGTATATGTATCAAGAACAAAGCAATGGTCTGGCCGAGTTTATCTATGCGCCAAGGACAGTGTTCCGTGGATGACTTCGCAAACCACGCCGAGTGATAGGGTCTATGTTGATCGCGTGGAATAGTACGGATGGCTCAGGGACATGCTCAGAGCCGCCATCGTGTAAAAAGCTTGAGCTGCCCGTTCAATGTTTGCTGCAAAAATCTGAGAGCCTATCGCTCAACCCAGGTTCAGACCCGTTCCCCCCTTAGGGTGGGCCTTGGCCTGTCACAACGGTTGTCACAGTGAGTGTGACAAATCGGCTTTGAGCTAACGCTCTAAACCTCTTGCCAAGCTGTGCTAGGCTGTTACCTTAGCTGGTGTAACTGATTGGACTAACTGACTGTTTCGCTGGCCCATCGCCGCAAGCACCCGTAGCTCAGCTGGATAGAGCGTTGCCCTCCGAAGGCAAAGGTCACACGTTCGAATCGTGTCGGGTGCGCCACTTCCTAGCTCCTTTGGAGCAAGAGAGGTCAGGCGCAACAGGGTGATCTCTCAAAACATTCAGAAAGTCCAACTCGTCACCGTCTCGCTGCGGCTGAGACGGACAGCAGCGTTTGGTGCCCATCCGCAAGCGCTTCTGCCAGGCAAGTGCAAGCCATCGGGGCGCGGCCTGCCTGTTACCAAAACATTCTCCATCAGGGCCGATCTGTCTGGGTGGACGCAGGATTTGAGAGCGGCCGGTCGACTGCGCTAAGCTGCCGATTCCATCGGGTACATCAACGCAATGACTGTCGCGGCTATGCCGATGCCGCGGCCACATCAGAACCGGCAAGTTGCCTGGTTAGAGAACGCTGAGGCCTAGAAGGCAGCTAAGACGGCCAACGCAAGAGCCTCCTGCCTCACATCGAGAGCATCGCTTCAGCGAAGCGAAGAGCCTCGCCGGAAAAACGGTTCTCCTGGATATAACCCTAATGAGCAGGCAGATGCGAAAAATAGGCGAACCCTGCTCCAAGTGATGCTTTCGAGAGGCATAGTAGTAATCCTTCTTCATTGCGGGATTGCAGGCTCTATTCTTGAAGCGACAAGCATGAGCATGAGCTTAATGCTTGCAGCAACTGGGGGAGCAGCATGGCGGTCTTTGATATCTCGAATTCATGGGGAGCCGGATTTGATATGTCCGGTTATTCAGACGAGGGGTGGGGCTACATGCCCGCTGACCGATTGACCGGGACGGTTTATCAAGGACAAAACACAATCATCTTCGATGCTTATGGATACGCATCTTTTGATGCTTTGGGGATAAAATACTTCCTCTATCCTGATGGCAACACGCTCGTCCTGGAAGACATCATTTACTTCCGAGGAGGAGAGATCGTTTACAGCATTGACAACGTCAACCTTCAAACGACGATTTCTGATCTGAATTCAACATCGTGGTACGTCCGCTTCAATCCCGGAAACGATACGTTTTATGGCAATGATTATGCTGACGTCATAAAAGCCGGCTATGGAGATGACTTCGTCCTCGGGTATCTCGGCAACGATGCGCTGTATGGGAATGACGGGGACGACACCCTGGGCGGCGGAGGCGGTGATGACCTCCTCGTTGGCGGAAATGGCTATGACACCGTCAGCTACGGTGACGCGAGCACGAACTTTGCCCTCAAGGCCAATGCCGATGGCTCCGTGACGGTTACAGACAGGACGGGCGGGTGGGGCACCGACCTTGTCTATGGCGTTGAAGCCTTCTACTTCGCCGACGGAATGTTCAGCCTTTCCAGCCTGCTGCCACCTTCGCCTCCAGCGTTGCCTTTGCCTCCGGGTTCACCTGCAACTCCAGAGACAATCTATTCAGGCAACAACACTCTGTACGGAACATCCGGAAGCAATGTCCTGAAAGGCTACGGGGGCAACGACAAGCTCTACGGCCAAGGGGGCAATGATCATCTGTACGGAGGCAATGGAAACGACATCCTGTACGGCGGCACAGGCAGGGATTCGTTCGTGTTCAACACCAAAGCGAACAAATACACCAACAAAGACGCCATCAAGGACTTTAGGGTCATCGACGATACCATCCGCCTGGATAACGCCGTGTTCACGAAAGTCGGTGCCAACGGCACCCTCAAATCATATGCCTTCTGGAGCAATGATACGGGCAAGGCGCACGATAAGGACGACCGTGTCATCTACGACAAGAACAGTGGCGTTCTGTACTACGATGCCGATGGTTCTGGAAAGGGTGCATCGGTTGCCTTCGCTACAATCTCGAAGAACCTCGGTATGACCCATAAGGATTTTTACATCGTGTGAGGCATCCATATCAGCGTGGCAAGCAGTCCTCGGAGCAATCCGGGGTCTTGCTGTTTGGTCGATGCATCCTCAAGGGGCGACAATGCCCTTGTGCCTGAGAACTCACGGCCGGTCCTGGTACTCGATGTGTCCCGCAGGTATCACTGGCCAATGAAGGCGGAAGCCAGGATGGTCGTGGCGTAGGCTGACATGACGAAGAATGGGCCAAGCACGGAAGCCGACACTAGCAGGACAAGCGAGTTCTTGAGGATACGCATCGTGAGACTCCTTCACCTTGGAGCCCCGATCCTAAGAGCGATAGGGTTAACCTCAGGCTAACCTTGGCAGACAAATCGACAGTCAGGGAAAAACCCTCGCATGTGCCGGACGATCGGCGTTCACGCGAGGGTCTGATTAAAATCAATCGCAGCGGCGGACACGCCGCGTCACGGAGCCGCCCCAGCGGTCCTCTTCCACGATCGTGACATTCCGGCACCTCTCTTCATAAGCGCCGTAGCGACGCTCATCGCGCCGCGCATCACGCCGACCCTGCTCGTACGCGCGTTCGGCATCCCGGCGCTCGCGCCACCGCTCACGCCGTTCGCGCTCCTCCTGCTGAGGATCTCGGACGCCGATCTGAGGGCGGCCATCGGGGCCGATGCCGAACTGAATGCTCGGTTGAGCCATCGAGGGTGTGCTGACAAGAAGACAGGAACCAATTGCGGCCGCAGCCAGAAGAGCAAATTTTCTCATGGGTTCAATCCCTTAGGTGATCGCGACGTAACGTCGGACGGCCAAGGCGGTTCCAACCCACAGCCGCATCGCGGCACCTTGCCTCACGCATAAGCAGGGGTCAGATGCTGCCCCTGATGATCTGCTAACAATCGAATCGCAGTGTCTGAGGAAGAAGATCCCAAGGTTAAGTCCTGCCGTACGCGACAACTCTTTCAACGATCAGGCTTTAACGCGCTTACGGGAGCGATGCTGAGTCGGTAAGTCCGGGGACTTCGATCGTGCTCCTGCGCCGGGCGTCTGACCTGCAAGCACCCGTTGCTCACTCGCGGTGAAACAATCCTGTCCTATGATCGAACGGTACGGCTTGCCTGAGGGATCGATCGTGATCTGACGGCCGGAGATGGGATCGAAAATCGTCATCGAAGTCTGCTCTCGTCGAGGCGCGAGGATCTCGCTGCCTGCATGAGAGAAACGGCCGAACCTGAACTCTGTTCGGATGACCCATCCTGCGATGTGCGCTCCAGCACCAGGGGGCTTAAGGGCTTCAGCGATAGGGCTGAGGGTTCCGGCGCGCGATGATCCAGACCGCGTGGACAATGCCGGGAATGTAGCCCAGGATCGTCAGCAGGATGTTGAGCCAGAACTGACCGCCCAGGCCCACGGTGAAGAACACGCCGACGGGCGGCAGGAGGATGGCGAGAATGATGCGAAGCAGGTTTCCCATGGGCTCAGGTCTTGATCAGATCAGGAGTGGAACGGGATTGCGCTCCTCCTGTTCCACTCACGTCATGCAATCGTGACGCCGCCGTCCACGATTACGGTCTGGCCGGTCATGAAACTCGACGCCGATGAGGCCAGGAACGCGGCCACCGGGCCGATCTCGTCGGGCGTGCCGATCCGGCGCAGGGGCGTCTGGCTGTTGCGCTGCTCCAGGGCCTGCGGGTCTTCCCACAAAGCGCGGGCGAAATCCGTCTTGACCAGGCCCGGCGCGATGCAGTTGATGCGCACGTTCTGCGGGCCCCATTCCACCGCGAGATTGCGGGCAAGCGCAAAATCCGCCGCCTTCGAGATGCCGTAGCCGCCGATCACGCCCGTGCCGCGCAAGCCTGCGATCGACGAGACGATTACGACTGCGCCGCCGCCCCGCTGGGCCATCTGCGGCATGACGAGATTGCAGAGCCAGAGATTGCTCTTCACGTTGGCGCCCATGATCTTGTCGAAGGCCTCGTCGGTGAGGCTGCTCATGGGGCCGTAGACCGGATTGACGGCGGCGTTGCAGACCAGGATGTCGACCGGCCCGAGACGCTCCCGCGTCTGAGCGGCGAGCACTTCGACCTCAGGTTTGCGCGAGATGTTGCAGGGGATGGCGATGGCCTCGCCGCCCCTCTGGCGAATGCCCTCGACCACGGGCTCGCAGGCCTCGATCTTGCGGCTCGACACCACGACCCTGGCTCCGAGCGACGCCATGGTTTCCGCAATGGAGCGGCCGATGCCGCGGCTCGATCCGGTGACGATGGCCACCTTTCCAGTGAGATCGAAGGGGGATGTCATGCGGCGGGTCCTGCATTGTGCGGCCGGTCAGCCGGCTTGTATTTCGCGAGCTCGATCTTGGCGACGGTCTCGCGATGCACCTCGTCGGGGCCATCCGCCAGTCTCAGCACGCGGGCGCGGGCATAGGCATAAGCCAAGTGGAAATCCTGGCTGACGCCGCCGCCGCCACAGACCTGAATCGCCCGGTCCACCACCTTCTGCGCCACGTTCGGCGCCACCACCTTGATCATGGCGATCTCGGCACGAGCCGCCTTGTTGCCGACTTCGTCCATCATGCGCGCGGCCTGCAGCGTGAGCAGGCGCGCCTGGTCGATCTCCATGCGTGATTCGGCGATCCAGTGGCGCGTCACGCCATGATCGGCCACTTGCCTGCCAAAGGTGCTGCGCGACAGGGACCGCTTGCACATGGTCTCCAGCGCCCGCTCGGCCAATCCGATGGAGCGCATGCAGTGATGGATGCGGCCAGGTCCCAATCGCCCTTGGGCGATCTCGAAGCCGCGCCCTTCGCCGAGCAGGATGTTGGAGGCGGGCACGCGCACGTTCTCGAACAGAACCTCCGCATGGCCGTGCGGCGCGTCGTCATAGCCGAAGACGGTGAGCGGGCGGATCACCCGCACGCCGGACGTCTCCATCGGCACCAGGATCATCGATTGCTGCTGGTGCTTCGGCCCGTCGGGATTCGTCTTGCCCATGACGATGGCGATCTTGCAGCGCGGATCCATGGCGCCGGAAGTCCACCACTTGCGCCCGTTGATCACGTATTCGTCGCCCTCGCGGCGGATCTCGGTGCGGATGTTGGTAGCGTCCGACGAGGCCACCTCCGGCTCAGTCATGGCAAAGCACGAGCGGATCTCGCCCTCCATCAGGGGCTTGAGCCAGCGCTCCTTGTGCTCCTCGGAGCCATAGAGAATGAGGGTTTCCATGTTGCCCGTGTCGGGTGCGGAGCAGTTGAACGGCTCGGCTCCGATGGGGGAGCGCCCCATGATCTCGCACACCATGGCGTATTCGAGATTAGAAAGGGAATCCGGGTAGTGGCGCTTGGGTAGGAACAGGTTCCACAACCCCTGCGCTTTGGCGCGCTCTTTCAGATCTTCCATGACCGGCACCACGCCCCAGCGGTTGGGCATGGCGTTGAGCTGCTGCTCGAAGATCTCTTCCGCCGGATAGACATGGGCCTCCATGAATTCCGTGACGCGGTGGCGCAGTTCTTGAGCCCGCGGGCTTATGGGAAACAGCATCGACGCCTCCTCAGGCCGCGATCAGGCCGCCGGTTTCGGCAAGCTTGGAGAGATGATGATCGGCATCGCCGAACAGGGTGTCGATCATCGTCACGCGCTTGAAGAGATGGCCGACCTTGTATTCCATGGTCATGCCGACGCCGCCGTGTAACTGGACCGCCTGCTGGCCGACGAAGCGGCCGGAGCGGCCGATCTGCACCTTTGCGGCCGAGATCGCCTTGCGGCGCTCTTCCGCATTCTGCTCCTGCGCCATCATGGCGGCAAACATCGCCATGCTGCGTCCCTGTTCGAGGGCGATGAACATCTCGGAGGATCGGTGCTGCAGCACCTGGAACGACCCGATGGTGGTGTTGAACTGCTTCCGGGTCTTCAGGTAGTCGACCGTGAGCTTCAGCATCTCGTCCATTGCGCCGATGGCCTCGGCGGCAAGCGCCGCGATGGCGATGTCGGTCACCTTTTCCACCACGAGCAGAGCGCCCTCCGGGTTGCCGATGATGTTTTGCGCATCGACGCGCACTGATTCCAGCGTGACCTCGGCGGCGCGCTGCCCGTCCTGCGTCGGATAGCCCCGACGAGAGAGGCCAGGCGCATTCGCATCGATGAGGAAGAGCCCGATGCCCTCGCGGTCGCGGCGGGAGCCTGCGACGCGCGCCGTCACCAGGATCTTGTCGGCGCTTTCGCCGTGCAGCACGATGCTCTTCTGGCCGTTGAGGATGAAGCTGCCGCCGTCGCGCTGCGCTGTCGTTCCGACATCGAAGAGGTCGTAGCGCGACTGCCTCTCGGTATGGGCGAAGGCGAGGCGAAGATCGCCCGATGCAATCTGCGGCAAATAGGTGGATTTCTGCTCCTCGCTGCCGCCATGATGCAGCAGACCGCCGCCGAGAATGACGGTGGCGAGATAGGGCTCGAGCGCCAGCGAGCGCCCGAAGGCCTCCATGATCGTCATGGTCTCCACGGGTCCTCCGCCGAAGCCGCCTTGCGCCTCGTCGAAGGGGAGGGCGAGAAGGCCGAGCTCCGCATAGGCGCTCCACAATGCCCTGCTCCAGCCCTCCGGTTCCTTGGCATAGCGCTGACGGCTCTCGAAGTCGTAGCGGTCTGCCATCAGGCGATCGACGCTGTCCTTCAGCAGGCGCTGTTCTTCGCTGAGATCAAAGTCCATGTTTTTGTCTCCTTGTCATTCCCAGCCGGAGCGCAGCGGAGGGGAAGGGAATCCATCAATGTCGAGCGTGCGAGTGGATCCCCTTCCCGGTCCTTTCGGACCGCCGGGGATGACATCCCTTGTCAGAACCCCAGGATCGCCTTGGCGATGATGTTCTTCTGGATTTCGTTCGAGCCGCCGTAGATCGAGATCTTGCGCCAGTTGAAGTAGGTCGGCGCGGCGGTGCTCGCCCAGTCCGGCCCGTCGAGGGGTTCGTTGCGGCCCTCCTCCTCCGGGTGGTACGGCATGGCGAAGGGGCCGACGACCTCCATCAAGAGTTCGGTGGTGGCCTGCTGGATTTCGGAGCCTTTGATCTTGAGGATCGAGGAGGCCGGATCGGGCTTGCCCTTCTCGCGCCGGCTCTCGGCCGCCACCACGCGCAGCTGCGTCATCTCCAGCGCCTTCAGCTCCACCTCGACGGCGGCGAGCTTCTCGCGGAAGCGCGGGATCTCGATCAGCGGAACGTCGCCGATCCGCTCCAGGCTCGCAAGCTCGCGCACGCGCTTCAGACGCGCCTTCGAGATGCCGATGCGGGCGATGCCGACGCGCTCGTTGCCGAGCAGGAACTTGGCGTAGTCCCAGCCCTTGTTCTCCTGGCCGACGAGGTTCTCGACCGGCACGCGCACGTCGTCGAAGAACACCTCGTTGACCTCGTGCCCGCCGTCGATGGTCTGGATCGGCCGGACGGTGATCCCCGGCGTCTTCATGTCGATGAGCAGGAACGAGATGCCTTCCTGCTTCTTCACGGCGGAGTCGGTGCGCGCGAGGCAGAAGATCCAGTCCGCATGCTGGGCGAGCGTCGTCCAGGTCTTCTGGCCGTTGACGATGTAGTGGTCGCCGTCGCGCTTCGCCGTGGTCTTGAGCGATGCGAGATCGGAGCCGGCGCCCGGCTCGGAGAAGCCCTGGCACCACCAGTCGTCGAGATTAGCGATGCGGGGCAGGAAGCGGCGCTTCTGGTCCTCGTTGCCGAAGGTGTAGATCACCGGGCCGACCATGCTGACGCCGAAGGCGAGCGGTTCGGGGGCGGGAGCCTGCTGCAGCTCGTCGCGGAAGATGTATTGCTTCACCGGGCTCCAGCCGGTGCCGCCCCATTCCACGGGCCAGTGCGGCACAGCCCAGCCCTTGGCGTTGAGGATGCGGCTCCAGGTGACGAGGTCGTCCTTGCTCGGATGATGACCTTGGATCATCTTGCGGCGGATCGAGTCGGGCAGGGCGGTGCGGAAGAACTCGCGAACCTCGTCGCGGAAGGCGAGCTCCTCATCGGTGAAGCGCAGATCCATGGGCGATATCCTCTAAGAGGGAAATTGAGTTGAACAGACGAGAATGGTCATGATGCGGCACGCTCCGTCTTGTGCCGCTCGGCATTGCGCAACTCGATCTTCGACAATTTGCCGACGGAGGTGCGCGGAAGCGCCTCGCGGATTTCGAGAGCCGCCGGCATCTCGTGTTTGCCGACCTTATCGGCCAGAAAGCCCTGCAGCTCTTCGAGGGTGAAGCCGGGAGCGCCGCTCTTGAGTTTGACGAAGACCTTGGCGGCCTCGCCGCGGTAGGTGTCGGGAATGCCGATCACGAGAGCCTCCTCCACCTGCGGGTGCTCGTAGACCGCCTGCTCGATCATTTGCGGGTAGACGTTGAAGCCGCCAGAGATGATCATGTCCTTGCGGCGGTCGACGATGAAGAAATAACCGTCCTCATCCATGTACCCGATGTCGCCGGTGAGAAAGCCGTTTGCGGTGAAGGCCTCGGCCGTCTCTTGCGGCTTGTTCCAGTAGCCGCGGCTGACGTTGAGGCCCCGGATGCGAAGCTCGCCGGTCTCGCGCACGCCCAGCACGCGGCGTGGCTCGTCGAGGGACACGATGTCGAGCTCGACCCCCGGCATGGGGATGCCGATGGAGCCCGGCTTCGGCGGTCCTTTCAGCGGCAGGTTCGTGCCGGCAGGAGACGTTTCCGTCATGCCCCAGCCGCCGAGGAGACGCTGCCCCGTAAGACGATGGAAGCGCTCCCCGACCTCGACCGGCAGGGGCGCCCCTCCAGAGCTGAGATGGATTACGGACGAGAAATCGCGGTTCTCGATGCCCGGATAGTTCGCCAGCGCAATCCACATGGTGGGGACGCCAGGAAAGGCCGTAGCGCGCTTCACTTCGATGTCGCGCAATGTGGTCTCGGGATCGAAGCGCAGGCGCAGCAGGATCTCGTTGCCGTTCCGGATCTGGCGCAGCAGGATCGTGGTCAGCGCATAGATGTGGAACAGCGGCAGGGCGCAGATCACCTTCTGCTCCCTGGGGCGCGTGTTCAGCTGCGGGCCGAACCACGCCTCGTACATGGCGACCGCCGCCGTCAGGTTGCCATGGGTGAGGATGGCGCCCTTCGGCGTGCCGGTGGTGCCACCCGTGTATTGCAGCAGCGCGATGTCGCCCGGCGCAATCGCGGGCCATTGCGCGGGCGGAGCCGCATCGCGCGTGAAAGCCTCGAAGGTGATGATGTCGGGCCGCTCGGGAATCGGCATGATGGGCGCCGGGCACGGCCCCCAGACGGCATCTTCCCCGACGATCAGACGATCCACATGGCCGGCATCCAGCAGCTTGAGCGCCATGGACAGCATGCTGGCGAGATTGGTCGTCACGAGAATGCGCGCGCCGCTGTCGTGCAGCTTGTGCGCCAGCTCTCGTTCGGCATCGAGCGGACTCAGATGAGCGAGACGGATCCCGGCCTTTGCGGCGCCGAAGAAGGCATAAGGATGATAGAGCGTGTTGGGCAGGTAGAGCGCGACCGCTTCCGGGGCATCGGCGGGCGAGCGGAGAAGGGCAGCGGCGAATGCATCGGCCTGACGGCCGATCTCGGTATAGCTGATGTGCCTGTCCCGGAATTCGATGGCAGGCTTATCGCCATAGGCCGCCACCGCGTCGTCAAGGAGCTTGGGCAGCGTCGACGGCACGATGGGAGCATCCCACCGAACGCCGGGGGGATAGGAACGCTCCCAGGGAAAGGCCGTCCGGCTCATGATGCGTCCGTCCCATTCATGGTGACGACGATCTTGCCAAGCGCCTTGCGCCCACTCAAGGCCGCGATGGCTTCGCCCGCGCGATCCAGGGGCACGCGCTCGGAAATTGCCGGCTTTATCTTGCCGCCTGCGTAAAGATCGAGAAGTTCTCTCAGATTGGCCGCATTGGCTTTCGGGTCGCGCTTGGCGAAGGCGCCCCAGAACACGCCGACGATCTGGCAGGATTTCAGCAGCGGCAGGTTGAGCGGAAGCTTCGGGATCCCGGCCGGGAATCCGACCACGAGGAAGCGCCCTTCCCAGGCGATGGCGCGTAAGGAGGCTTCCGAGTAATCGCCGCCCACAGGGTCGTAGATCACGTCGGCGCCGTTGGGGCCGCAGGCCGCCTTGAACTGCTCGGCCAGAGCCTTGATGCCGTCCTTGTCGAAGGGACCGGGCGCATAGACAATGCTCTCGTCGGCGCCATGCCGTCGCGCAAGCGCCGCCTTCTCGTCCGACGACGCGGCGGCGATGACCTTCGCGCCCATCGCCTTGCCGAGTTCCACGGCCGCGAGTCCGACGCCTCCGGCTGCGCCCAGCACCAGCAGGGTTTCGCCTGCCTTCAGCCCGGCCCGGTCCTTGAGGGCATGGTAGGAAGTGCCATAGGTCATGACGAAGGCGGCTGCCTCGTCGAAGGGCATGGTGTCCGGCATCGGGATGCAGCGATCGGCCGAGACGGCGAGCTTCTCGGCCATGCCGCCCCAGCCGCAGGAGCCGATCACCCGGTCGCCGGCCTTCAGGAAGGTCACGTCTTCGCCGACAGCCTCGACGATGCCGGAGACTTCGCTGCCCGGAGCGAAGGGGCGCTCGGGCTTGAACTGGTAGCGGTCCTCGATGATCAGCGCGTCGGGATAGTTCACCCCGCAGGCCTTGACGGCCAGCAGGACTTCGCCCGGCTTCGGGCTGGGCTCGGCCACGGTTTCCAGCACGAGCGTCTCGGGTCCGCCCGGCTGTTTGCTGAGTAGGGCCAGCATCCTTCGCTTCCTCCCCAGAAAGCGTGCACTATGTGTTGGAGGTAGGGTATCCCGGCCGTTTCCAGATGCAAGCCGATTTTTCGAAAAATTCTGATGACGTGAATTTTCCTCATATTTTCAAATGGATTTGGGCTAGACAAAAACATACCGCTTTTGTCATTAATAGCACCAGCAAGGTCAGGAGCGCTCGACGCCGCCGGCGCCGGGTCGTTTGGAATGAAGGGGTTGCAACCGCCCCAGCGATCCAGGGAGGATCCCAGAATGCGTGAAGCTGTCATCGTTTCCACGGCCCGCACCCCCATCGGCAAGGCCTATCGCGGCGCGTTCAACGACACCCAGGCCCAGGCCCTCGGCGGCCATGCCATTGGCGAGGCGGTAAAGCGCGCCGGCATCGATCCGGGCGAGATCGGCGATGTGGTGATGGGTGCTGCCATGCAGCAGGGCTCGACCGGGTCGAACATCGCCCGGCAGGCGGCCCTGCGCGCGGGCCTGCCGACGAGCGTCGCCGGCATGAGCATGGACCGGCAATGCGCCTCGGGCCTGATGGCCATCGCGACGGCCGCCAAGGAGATCGTCGTCGACGGGATCGGCATCGCGGTGGGCGGCGGCCTCGAATCGATCTCTCTCGTCCAGAACGAGCATGCCAATCGCTACCGTGCCAAGGATCCCGCGCTCGTCGAGCAGGTCCCGGCGCTTTACATGACCATGCTCGAGACGGCCGAGACCGTGGCCGACCGCTATGGAATCTCCCGCGAGGCGCAGGACGAATACGCTCTGCAGTCGCAGCAGCGCACCGCGCAGTCTCAGGCCGAGGGGCGCTTTGCGGCCGAGATCGTGCCCATGACGACCCGCATGGTCGTGGTCGACAAGGCGAGCGGCGCCACCTCCCAGCGTGAGATCACGCTCGCGCAGGACGAGGGCAACCGCCCGCAGACGCGGCTCGAGGACCTGCAGGCGCTCAGTCCGGTGTTCAAGGATGGGCTGCGCGTGAAGGAAGGCCGCTTCATCACGGCCGGCAACGCCTCGCAGTTGTCGGACGGCGCCTCCGCGGCCGTTCTGATGGAAGCCAAGGAAGCCGAGCGCCGTGGACTGCAGCCGCTCGGCGCCTATCGCGGCATGGCGGTGGCCGGGTGCGATCCGGACGAGATGGGCATCGGGCCGGTCTTCGCCGTGCCGAAGCTGCTCAAGCAGCATGGTCTGACGGTGGACGACATCGACATCTGGGAGCTCAACGAGGCCTTCGCCTGCCAGGTGCTGTATTGCCGAGACCGGCTCGGCATTCCCAACGAGAAGCTCAACGTGAGCGGCGGCGCCATCTCCATCGGCCATCCCTATGGCATGTCGGGCGCGCGCATGACCGGGCATATCCTGATCGAGGGCAAGCGCCGCGGTGCGAAATACGGTGTCGTCACCATGTGTGTGGGCGGCGGCATGGGCGCTGCCGGCCTTTTTGAGATCTACTAAGACACGATTTCAGACAAGCGCACCGAATCAGGGGAGAGAACAGCATGAGCAGCGCGGCCGAGATGAGTTCCACAACCCGCATCAATCCCGTTGTCGAACTGAGACGCGACGGCGAGATCGCCGTGCTCGCCGTCAACTCGCCTCCCGTGAACGCGCTCTCCGCGCAGGTGCGCGAAGGCATCGTGGAAGGCATCAGGCAAGCCGGCGCCGATGCGGGCGTCAAGGCCGTGGTGCTGCATTGCGAGGGCCGCACCTTCTTCGCCGGCGCCGATATCAGCGAGTTCGGCAAGCCGCCGAAACATCCGATGCTGCCCGAGGTCGTGGACTTCATCGAGGCTTCGTCGAAGCCTGTCGTCGCCGCCCTTCACGGCACCGCGCTCGGCGGCGGTCTGGAGACGGCGCTCGCCTGCCATTATCGCGTGGCCGTCCCTTCGGCGAAATGCGGCTTCCCGGAAGTGAAGCTCGGATTGCTGCCGGGAGCCGGCGGAACGCAGCGCCTGCCGCGTCTCGTAGGGCCGGAGCGGGCCATGGAGATGGTCACCTCCGGCAGTCCGATCTCGGCGAAAGCTGCCAAGGAGATGGGCATCGTCGATGAACTCGTCGACGAGAAGGATCTTCTGGCCAGCGCCATCGCCTTTGCGCGCAAGGTGGTTGCGGAGAACCGGCCCTTGAAGAAAGTGCGTGACCTCGACGACAAAATCGCGGCGGTCCGTGGCAAGCCGGAGGTTTTCGAGGCATTCCGGAAGGCGAATGCCCGCAAGTTCCGCGGCTTCCAGGCGCCGGAATACAACATCCGCTGCATCGAGGCCGCCGTGAACCTGCCCTTCGACGAAGGGATCAGATTGGAGCGTCAGCTGTTCCAGGAGCTCGTGGGCGGCGAGCAGTCGGCGGCTCAGCGCCACGTGTTCTTCGCCGAGCGTCAGGTTTGGAAGATCCCGGACATTTCCGACGACACGCCGACCCTGCCGGTGAAGAAGGTCGGCATCATCGGCGCCGGCACCATGGGCGGCGGCATCTCGATGAACTTCGTCAATGTGGGGCTGCCCGTCACCATTGTCGAGGCGAAGCCCGAGGCGCTGGAGCGCGGCCTCGGCGTCATCCGCCGCAACTACGAGAGCACGGCCAAGAAGGGCCGCATGAGCATGGAGGACGTGGAGCGCCGCATGGGCCTCCTCACCGGCAGCCTCAACATGGAGGATCTCGCCGATTGCGACCTCATCATCGAGGCCGTGTTCGAGAACATGGCGATCAAGAAGGAGATCTTCACCAAGCTCGATGCCATCGCCAAGCCCGGGGCGATTCTCGCCAGCAACACGTCCTATCTCAATGTGAACGAGATCGCCGCGATGACGAATCGGCCGGAGCACGTGCTCGGCATGCACTTCTTCTCGCCGGCCAACATCATGCGGCTGCTTGAGGTCGTGCGCGGCGAGAAGACCGACAAGCGGGTGATCGCCACCGCCATGCAGCTCGGCCGCCAGATCGGCAAGATCGCCGTGCTGGTGGGCGTCTGCCACGGCTTCGTGGGCAACCGCATGCTCGAGCCGCGCCAGCGCGAGGCCAACCGCCTGATCCTTGAGGGTGCGATGCCGTGGGATGTGGACCGCGTGCTCTATGAGTTCGGCTTCCCCATGGGTCCCTTCGCCATGGCGGACCTCGCAGGCCTCGACATCGGCTGGTCGCGCGAGACGTCGAAAGGCGAGACTGTGCGCGAGATCCTCTGCGAGCAGGACCGACGTGGGCAAAAGACAGGTGCGGGCTTCTACGATTACGACGAGAACCGCAGTGCCAAGCCCTCCGGGCTCGTGGAGCAGATCATCCTCGATCTCTCGGCCAAGAAGGGCATCGCGCGCCGGGACATCTCCGATCAGGAGATTCTGGAGCGCTGCGTCTACACGATGATCAACGAGGGCGCGAAGATCCTGGAGGAGGGCATCGCCATCCGCTCCTCCGACATCGATATCGTGTGGATCAACGGCTATGGCTGGCCGGTCTATCGCGGCGGGCCGATGTTCTACGGCGAGCAGGTGGGATTGGGCAAAGTGCTCGACCGGCTGCGGGCCTACGAGGCCGAGTTCGGTGCGGATTTCAAGCCGTCCGCCTTGCTTGAGCGCCTCGCTTCCGAGGGCAAGGGCTTTCGCGATCTCTGAACGGGGATCGCTCCTGCCATGAACGATACGGCTCCCGCCCCGCGGCGTCAGACGCTGCTTGCATCGCTGGCCGGTGCGCGCCCGAGCGCGCCGGACTGGTTCCGGCGGGCTTTGGCGGATGCGCCGCAGCGGGGCTTCGTTGAGGCGTCGGGAGCCCGGATCGAGACGCTCACCTGGGGCGAGCGCGGCAGGCCCGGGCTCCTGTTCCTGCACGGCAACGGGGCTCATGCCGATTGGTGGAGCTTCATCGCGCCATTCTTCTCAAATGCGTATCGGTGCACTGCCCTCTCCTGGTCGGGCATGGGCGGCTCTGACCGGCGCGAGCGCTATTCCTTCGACATCTTCGTCGAGGAGGCGATGACGATTGCCGAGGCGACGGGCCTGTTCGAGAGCGAGACCAAGCCCGTCTTCATCGGCCATTCCTTCGGGGGCTTTCCCATTATCGAGGCTGCCGCGCGGTACGGGGAGCGTTTGGGCGGCGGGATCATCATCGACACGCCGATCTTCTCCCCCGAACGCCGCAAGGAGCGCAAGGAGAAGGGGGCCGCCTGGGAGATGCGGCCGCACAAGATCTATCCGACGCTGGAGGAGGCCCTGCAGCGTTTCCGGCTCGTGCCCGCGCAGCCCTGCGAGAACCTCTTCATCGCGGATTTCATCGCACGCACCTCCCTTTCCCAGGTCGAGACGCCGGAAGGGTCCGGATGGACATGGCGCTTCGATCCCTATCTGTGGCGCGACTATGAATGGGAGGATCCGGCTCCGGCCCTCTCGGCGCCGAAATGCCCCCTCGCAGTTCTGCTAGGGGCCCGTTCCACGCTGATGCACGAGGGGGATATCGCGCGGATGCGAAGCATCCTTCCGCCCGGCACCCCGGTCATCGATATCCCGGAGGCCTACCACCATGTGCCGATCGATCAGCCCCTCGCGCTGGTCACGGTGTTGCGCGCCGTGCTGGCCGGCTGGGACTCGGCTTCCGGCGAGAACACGCCGATGAACAGCGGCCTGGCATAGGTATCCGCCGCCGTTTCCCGCGTGACGCCTGAAATCCAGCGCTCAAGCTCCGCAGCCGCGTTGATGGCGCTGTCGACCACATGGGCGGCCACGAAGGGATCGAGCGGGCGGATCGAACCATCCACCATACCGTCGACCACGAAGCTGCCGAATCGCTGGGCCAGACGGTCGATCGTCCGCTTCGTCTCGCCCCGTAGGCCTTCCGGCAGGGCGCTGAAGGCGGAGATGCGCAGCAGCGGCCCCTGATCGGAGAGCTGGTAGCGGATCAATTCGCTCGTTGCGGCGCACAGGCGATCCCAGCCCGTTTCACCATCCGCTTCCGCAGCCTGCTGGACCTGCCGCACCACCGCGAAGGTGCGCTCGAAGCAGGCGGTCACGAGATCGTCCTTGTTGTCGTTGTGGTGGTAGAACGACCCCTTGGTGACGTTCAGCCGGGCCGAGATCTTCTCGACCGAGGCGCCCCGGTAGCCCTGTTCGTTGATCAGGATGGTGGCCGAACGCAGAAACGCCTCGGGCGAAACCTCCTCGACGGAAGGCCATGTCATCTGCGGCAGCACTGCGGGACGCCAGGCCGATTGCGGGGCTGCGAGCCCGTGGATGAGGATATCGCTGATCCTGTCGGCAATGCGCCGGTAATCCTGGGGCTCGTAATGGTCGATCCAGTGCCTGACGCCGTGCATGACGGAGATCAGCAGATGGGCCCGTGCATTCTTCTGAGCACGGCTTAAAGGCGGCGCGCCGTCGAGATCGTACAGGCTGCGCAGGTGCCGGAACATCTGGTTGTAGCTGTCGAACACCAGCTCCACGTGCGGAGAGGTCAGCGACCGCATGTCGCTGAAGCTCATGAGCGGCGGCCGGTCTCCCGAGGCGCTCTCCGCCAGCCTCTCGCAATAGAGCCGGAGGACCGCCCGCAAGCGCTCTTCCGGCGTCTCCCGCTCGAGAGCGGCGGCGATGAGTTCATCCAGCGCTTCGATGGAGCGCAGGAGGCAGGCCGTCGCCAGCTCTTCCTTCTTGCGGTAATAATAGGTGACGCTGTTGGTGATCAGCCCGACGCTCTGCGCCACATCGGCCAGGGTCGTCCCCTTCAGTCCTTTTTGATTGAAGAGCTGGACGGCTCCGTCGAGGATAGCCTGTCGCTTCTGCTCGTAGCGCTTGGTCTGGCGCGGGAGAGCGTTGGAGGTCGGCGTCATGGCAGTTTCGTGGCTCCTGGCCCGAGAGCAGGCCCAAGGCTGCCCATGGTTGAGCTCCTAGCACGAATTGGTGCCGGGAGCGATGCCGCGAGTGCAACCGTTCGACTGTACCGCTTATTCTAAGAGAGAGTCGAGCGGGAATTCCAGGTTGCTGGAAATCGGTGCAATTCTGCCTCCTTGATCCGTTGACGAGGCCATAGTCTCGTGTCACTCTGCCTTCAGATACAGGACAGGGCCAATGAAGCCCTGCTGGCGGTAAGGCTCCCTAAAGGACCGTACCGTTCATTCGAGAGGAAACGATCCGAGGAGCCCGGTTCGTCCGATTTGAGGGTCTGGTGCCGCAAGTCACAGGCCCTCGGTCCTGCCCCAGCCAGGCAGGAAATCACGGTCGAGCACGGGAGCCCGGAGCCCAGGAGGAGGACGCGGCTCCTTGAACATCTTTTTTCAGCAGGTTCTGAACGGGCTGACGCTCGGGAGCGTCTATGCGCTCGTGGCGCTTGGTCTCACCCTCGTCTACGGGATCCTTCACATCCCGAACTTCGCCCATGGCGCGCTGTACATGGTGGGGGCCTATATGGCCTTCTACCTCGTGGGCTCGCTGGGCGCGAATTACTGGGTCGCCATGGCCGGAGCGGCGCTCGTGGTGGCTCTTCTCGCGGTCCTGTCGGACCGGCTCATCTTCCATCGCCTCAGAAACGCGCCGCCGCTGCATGACATGATCGCGGCGATCGGCCTCCTGCTGTTTCTGGAGGCCGGCATTCAGGCGATTTGGGGTGCGGAGTTCCACCGTCTCGCTCCTCCCTATCCGCAGATCGTGCGCCTCTTTGATCTCGTCGCGCCTGCGCAGCGTTTGATCATCATCGCGGCGGCGTTCGGCCTGATGTTCGTGCTCCACCTCTTCCTGACGCGCACGCTCACCGGCTCCACGATCATCGCCATGGCCCAGAATCGTGAGGGAGCTTCTCTGGTCGGCATCGATGCCACGAAGGTGTCCGTTCTGACCTTCGCGATCTCCGGCGCCCTGGCGGCGGTGGCCGCGACGCTCTTTGCTCCCATCAACCTGATCTATCCCTCCATGGGCCATCTCGTGATCATGAAGGCCTTCGTGATCATCATCCTGGGCGGCATGGGCAGCATTCCCGGTGCCATCGTGGGCGGATTGGTGATCGGGTTCGCCGAAAGCTTCGGGGCCTTCTACGTATCCACGAACTACAAGGACATCATCGCCTTCGCGCTGCTCGTCCTGATCCTGTCGTTCCGGCCCCAGGGCCTCTTTCCCAGCGGAGCCCGGGCATGATGTCGAAGACCTGGCAAAAGCCTCTTCTCGCCGTCCTGCTGGTGTTGGCCATCGTCTTCCCGATGGTTGCGGCAAACGACTACTACATCTACGTGATGTCGCTCGCTTACATCATGGCAATCGCTGCGGTGGGCCTGAACCTCATCCTGGGCTACACGGGCCAGCTCAACCTGGCGCATGCGGGTTTCATGGCCATCGGCGCCTACACGGTCGGTATCCTCACCGTCGACTACGGCGTACCTTACTGGATTGCCTTCGTGATTGCCGGAGCGTTGAGCGCGATCATCGGCTTCTTTGCCGGTCTCCTCTCGCTGCGGCTCAAAGGGCACTTCTTCTCGATCTTCACCCTCTGCGTCGGCTTCATGATCTATCTGATCATCGAGAAATCGGACGCGCTGACCCATGGAACCATGGGCATCATCGACATTCCGGCACCCACCGGCATCGGCCCGATCCGCTTCGACAACACCTGGTCGCAATACTACCTCGTGCTGTTCTTCCTGGTCGTGAGCCTGTGGCTCATGAGCCGGATCGTGCATTCCCTGCTCGGCCGCGCCTTCGTCGCCATCCGCAATGGTGAGGACCTGGCCGAGACCTTGGGCATCAACCTGATGCGCACCAAGGTTCTGGCCTTCGTGCTCTCCACCTTCTACGCCGGAATGGCCGGTGCGCTCTATGCCGGCTTCGTGCGCTTCATCGGTCCCGCCATGGCGCTGGAGAGCCACACCTTCGACATGATCGCCTTCATCCTGGTCGGCGGCATCGGCACCCTGTTCGGGCCGTTGCTCGGGGCCATCCTGCTCACCTGGCTCACGCAGTCGCTGCAGTTCCTGCAGGATTTCCGGATGATCGTGTTCGGCCCGCTTCTGATCCTCCTGGTCATGTATTTCCCGCAAGGGCTCATCGGCTACTGGCGCGAACGGCAGGCGCGGCGGGCGGCAGCCTCCATGCAGGACAGGCGCCTCAAGCGGTCCGTGATCGGTTCGCAGCATGAGGTCAGCACCAATGCTTGAGATTCAGGGGCTGACAAAGCGCTTCGGCGGATTGACGGCGGTCCGCGATGTGACCACCACCTTCGACAAGGGCCGCATCAACGCGATCATCGGCCCGAACGGCGCCGGAAAGACTACCTTCTTCAATCTGGTGAGCGGCTATCACAAGCCCACCTCCGGGCGCATCATCTTCGACGGGCAGGATGTGACGAATCTCAGACCCGATCAGGTCGCGAAGCTCGGCGTCGCGCGCACCTTCCAGTCGACGACGCTGTTCGACAAGGCGACGGTGCTGGACAACCTCATCGTCGGGCACCGTCTGCGCACGACATCCACCTTCTGGGACGTGATGCTCAACACGCGCCGCTTGCGCGAAGACGAGCACCGCTGCCGCGCCAAGGCCGAGGAGGTGCTCGATTTCGTGGGTCTTTCTGCGGTGGCGCATCATCTGGCGGCGGACATCTCGCAGGAGGAGCGCAAGCGCGTGGCGTTTGCTCTGGCGCTCGCCACCGACCCGAAGATCGTGCTGCTCGACGAACCCGCCGGCGGCGTCAACCCTGAGGAGACGCTGGGGCTCGCTGAACTCATCCGCAAGATGATCCGCAAGGGGCTGACGGTGTGCCTGATCGAGCACAAGATGGACATGATCATGAGCCTTGCCGACAAGATCGTGGTGCTCGACCACGGCGAGATGATCGCTCAAGGGACGCCGGCGCAGATCCGGTCCGACCAGCGCGTCATTGAGGCCTATCTGGGAGCTGACTATGCTGCGGCTTGAGGGAGCACAGCTCAACTACGGCAGCTTCCGGGCGCTCGACGGAATCTCGATTCATGCGGAGCCCGGCGAGCTCGTGGTGATGCTGGGCGCCAACGGCGCCGGCAAGAGCTCGCTGTTTCTGGCCATCAGCGGATTGCGCAGGCTCACCCGCGGCAACATCTGGTTCAAGGACCAGAACATTGCCGGGCGAAAACCCTCCCAGATCGTCCAGTCGGGCGTGGTGCACTGTCCGGAGGGACGCAAGCTCTTCCCCGAGATGTCCGTGCGCAAGAACCTGCTGCTCGGGGCCTACGTTCATCGCCAGGATAAGAAGGAATCCGAGAAGATCCTCGATCAGGTCTTCGAGATGTTCCCGATCCTGCACGAGAAGCGGAACGACATGGCAGGCTCCTTAAGCGGCGGCCAGCAGCAGATGGTGGCGATCGGCCGCGCCCTGATGGGGCGGCCGCAGGTCCTGCTGCTGGACGAGCCGTCGCTCGGCCTTGCCCCCCTGGTGGTCAAGCAGGTGCTCGGCGTCATCAAGGCGATCAACGACAAGGGCACGACGGTTCTGCTCGCCGAGCAGAACGCCTATGCGGCCTTGCAAATCGCCCATCGCGCCTACGTCATCGAGAGCGGCCGGATCGTCATGGAAGGCGACCGGGACACCCTGCTCAACGATGAGCGCGTTCGGAAAGCCTATATCGGCGCTTGATTCGGCGCCGGTTGTGGAAGCCTGCGAGCCCAAAAGGTTCGCCAACAGAGAGACGGGAGCCGGTCACGATCGAACTCCCGCCCCGTGAAGAAAGAACAAGAGGAGAGGAAAGCAAATGGCTCTTTGGAAACACCTGGCTTACACCGCAGGCGTAGCGACGCTCGCGGCTGGTTTCGCGTCCGTCGCATCGGCTCAGGAAACCGTCAATATCGGCTATACCGGCCCGCTCAGCGGCGGCGCCGCGCTCTACGGCAAGAACACCCTGGTCGGCCTGGAGATGGCCGCGAAGGAGATCAACGATGCCGGCGGCTTCGATGTGGGCGGCAAGAAGTACAAGTTCAACATCGTAGCCCTGGACGACAAGTATTCGCCCAGCGAAGCGGCCGTCAACGCCAAGCGCCTGAAGGCGCAGAACAACACGCCGATGGTGTTCACGCCCCATTCCGGCGGCGCCTTCGCGATCCAGGCCTTCAACGAGCAGGACAACTTCATTCTCGGCGCCTATACCAGCGTGCCGAACATGACGGAGCGCGGCAACAAGCTCACCCTGCGCATTCCGCCGTCCTTCGCAGGCTATGTGCAGCCGTTCATCAACGTGCAGATGAAGACCTTCGGCAAGAAGCTCGCCATGGCCGGCGGCGATCATGACTACGCAAAGGCCTGGGCGCAGCTCTTCGGCCCCGCTTGGACGAAGGCCGGAGGCCAGATCGTGGCCGAGAACCCGATGTCCTACAACAAGGACACGGACTTCTACAGCGGCGTGAGCCGCGTGCTGGCGGCGAGCCCCGACGTGCTGTTCATCGGCGGCGCCTCGGAGCCCACGGCTCTCATCGCAAAGCAGGCGCGCGAACTCGGCTTCAAGGGCGGCTTCGCCGTGATGGATCAGGCCAAGCTCGACGAGATGGCGGCCGTCACCGGCGGCATGGACATGCTGGAAGGCTCGGTCGGCGTTCTGCCGCTGATCTACGACAAGCGTCCGGGCACGGAAGCCTTCATCGCGAAGTTCAAGAAGCAATACGACCGCAACCCGGGCACGGAAGCGTCCTACCACTACTCGACCCTCAACGCCGTCGCCGAAGCCATGAAGCTTGCCGGCACCGTCTCCGACCCGAAGGCGATCCATGGCAAGCTCAGCGAAGCCTATGGCAAGCTGCCGCCGGAGAGGAACCCGGCGCGCATCACCAGCGTCGATGATCGCGGCGGCACCAACGCCAACATCGTGGTGGGTGTCGTCAAGGGCGGCAAGGTCGAAACCGTCGAGGCGGCGAGCCTCGGCCAGTAAGACTTGACGGACGGGGCCGGCCTTGGAGCTGGCCCTGTCTCCTTGGCTGAGGGGCAGAGGATCCGCATGGATGCAATCCCATTCGATATGCGCGCTGCCGGCATCCGGGAGCGGGTGGACCTCCAGGGCTTCATGCATCTCGTCGGCGCGCAGATCGACGATCTGGCGCCCGGCTCCTCGACGATCTCCGTCGCCCGTCGCGACGATCTGCTTCAGCAGCACGGCCTGTTCCACGGCGGTGTCACGGCCTTTTTGATCGACAACGGCACGACCATTGCGGCAGCGACCGTTCTCAGGCCGGGGCAGGGCGTCCTCACGGCCGAATACAAGCTCAACCTGTTCTCGCCGGCCGATGGAAACCGGCTGATTTGCCGCTCGCGGGTGGTGAAGCCCGGCAGCCGCATGATCATCGTGGCGGCGGACGTGTTCACCGAAAAGGACGGGCGCGAGAAGCAGACGGCGGTCGCGCTCGCCACCATTGCCGTCCTGGACCAAGCCTCGATGCCGCCCCTGCGAGAGGCTGGACAAGTCGTAGGCGGCCGATAAATTCCTGACAATAAGCAATAAACGGAGGGAAGAAACGATGTTGAAGGGAATGATGATGGATCGGCAGCTGTCGATCCCGGCGATCATCGATCTGGCCGCGGAGGTGCATGCCAATACCGAGATCGTCTCGGTCGCGACTGAGGGCGGCATTCACCGCACCACCTACAAGGACATCCACAAGCGCATCGCCCAGCTGGCGCACGGGCTGCGCGCACTCGGCGTCAAGCCCGGCGACCGGGTGGCGACGCTTGCCTGGAACGGGTACCGGCATTTCGAGCTGTACTATGCCATTTCAGGCATCGGCGCCGTATGCCACACGATCAATCCGCGCCTGTTTCCAGAGCAGCTCGTCTACATCGTCAATCACGCGCAGGACACCGCGCTCTTTTTCGACATCACCTTCGCGCCGCTCGTCGCGGCCCTTCGGCCGAAGCTGCCCCAGAACATCACCTTCGTGGCGATGACCGGCCGCGAGACCATGCCTGCGCAGGAGGGGCTCGACGGCCTCCAGTGCTACGAGGACCTGCTGACCGGCCAGCCGGACACGATTACCTGGCCCGATCTCGACGAGAACACCGCGGCGGCGCTGAGCTACACCTCCGGCACCACGGGAGAGCCCAAGGGTGTGCTCTACTCGCACCGTTCGCAGGTGATCCACGCCATGACGTCTGTCATCGGCGCCTCGCGCTATTTCGGCATGGGCAGGAAGATCCTTCCCGTGGTGCCGCTGTTCCACGTCAATGCCTGGGCGCTGCCCTATTCGGCGCCGCTTTCCGGCACCTCGTTGATCTTCCCCGGCGCAAAGCTCGACGGCGCGAGCCTGTTCAACCTCATGGAGGCCGAGAAGGTCGACAGCAGCTGGGGCGTGCCGACCGTGTGGCTAGGGCTTCTGCACGAGATGAAGCAGAGGGGCCGCAAGCCTGAGGGGCTCGATTACGTGATCATCGGCGGGTCGGCGGCTCCGCAGCCGATGATCGAGGCCTTCGAGCGCGATTACGGCATCAGCGTCTGCCATGGCTGGGGCATGACCGAGATGAGCCCGATTGGGACATTCGGCATGCTGAGCCCGGACATGGAGCAGCTGCCGCTCGATGAGAAGGTTGCGCTCAAAGTCCGCCAAGGACGGCGCCTGTTCATGGTCGACATGAAGATCGTCGACGAGAACGGCAAGGAGCTGCCGAAGGACGGCGAGATCTTCGGCGAGCTCTGTGTGCGGGGACCGTCCGTGGCCTCCGGTTACTACAACAACGAGACTGCGACGGCACAGGCCCTCGATTCGGAGGGCTGGTTCAAGACCGGCGACGTGGCCAAGATCACACCCGACGGCTTCCTCCAGATCGTCGACCGCACCAAGGATCTGGTGAAGTCTGGCGGCGAGTGGATCTCCTCCATCGATCTCGAGAATGCGGCCCTGGGCGCGCCGGGCGTCGCCAATTGCGCCGTGCTCGCCATGCCCCATCCGCGCTGGGGCGAGAGGCCTCTCCTCGTGGTCGTGCCCAAGCCCGATGCGAAGCCTGCGAAGGAGGACATCCTGGCCTATCTCACCACGAAGGTGGCGACCTGGCAGGTGCCGGACGACGTGCTTTTCGTCGAGACCATTCCGCTCACGGCCACCGGCAAGATCTCGAAGCTCGAATTGCGCAGGCTCCTGAAGGACTACGTCCTTCCCACGGCTGCGTGAGCGGCCGATGGCTCAGGATTACCTCGTCTCATTGTTCTCGGTCGCGGGCAAGACGGCGCTCGTGACCGGGGGCGCTACGGGCATCGGCCGCATGATCGCCGAGGCCCTCGTGCGGGCCGGCGCCAGGGTGCTGATCGCCTCGCGCAAGGGCGAGGCGTGCGAGGCCGTGGCGCGGGAGCTGAACGCGCTCGGCACCGGCGGCACGGCGGAAGGCTTCGCCGGTGATATGGGGACCGAAGCCGGCGTGACGGCGCTGGCTTCCGAGGTGAAGGCGCGCACGCCGCACCTCCACATCCTCGTCAACAATGCGGGCAAGACCTGGGGCGAGCCGCTGGAGACCTTCCCGCACAAGGCCTGGGACGGGGTATTCTCCGTCAACGTGGCGGGTCTGTTCACGCTGACCCAGCAGCTGCTGCCCCTGCTCGAGGCGGCAGCCGGCGACGACGATCCGGCCCGCATCGTCAATCTCGGATCCGTGATGGGCGCAGCACCCATCGGCGACAACGCCTATTCCTATGCGGCGTCCAAGGCGGCCGTTCACCATCTCACGCGGATTCTCGCAAAGGAGTTCGCCCCGCGCCGCATCACGGTCAATGCCTTTGCGCCTGGCCCTTTCCAGAGCCGCATGACGGCTTTCGCAACGGGCGACGAACACAATCGCGCGCTGGTTGCCGCCAGCGTGCCGTTCGGCCGCATCGGCCGGCCGGATGACATTGCGGGGGCGCTGTTGTTTCTCTGCGGTCGCGGCGGCGCCTATACGACGGGCGCCATCATCCCGCTCGACGGCGGCATCGGCGTGGAGACCGGACACAAGATCTTCGGCGAGGCATCCCTATGAATGCGCATGCGCCGCTGTCCGTCTCCGTTGATGACCTGACAAATCGGATCGGGCAGGAGGTGGGCGTCTCGTCTTGGAAGGTGATCGACCAGGACAGGATCGACCGCTTCGCGGCCGTCACGGAAGACCTCCAGTTCATCCACGTCGACCCTGAGCGCGCCCTCGCGGAGACGCCCTTCGGCGGCACGATCGCTCACGGCTTTCTCACCCTGTCGCTTCTCTCCGCAATGGGACAGGAGGCGCTGCCGACGATCAGGAACAGGACCATGGGCATCAATTACGGCCTGGAGCGCGTCCGCTTTCTCTCTCCCGTGCCGGTGGGAGCACGGGTGAGGGGATGCTTCACCCTATCAGACATCTCCATGCGCTCCGCCACGCAGGCCATGCTGCGCTATCAGGTCACCGTCGAGATCGAGGGTGCGGAGAAGCCGGCCCTCGCGGCCGACTGGATCACCCTCGCCGTGCTCGGTTGACAGCCCATGACAGCGCAAGCGGCAGCCCATCTCGACACGGAGCGCCTCGGCCCCTATCTCGCGGCGCATGTTCCGGGTTTCGGCCGGCTGATTAGCGCCGAGAAATTCGCCGGCGGCCAATCGAATCCGACATTTCTGATCGCCTCGACGGAAGGCCGCTTCGTGCTGCGACGCAAGCCGCCCGGAACGCTGCTGAAATCCGCCCATGCGGTCGACCGCGAGTACCGGGTCATGGCGGCGCTCGCTCACACCGACGTGCCTGTGCCGCGCGTCCTGCACCTGTGCGAGGACGAGACGATCATCGGCTCCATGTTCTACGTCATGGACTACGTGGACGGCCGCATCTTCTGGGACGGCAAGCTGCCGGATCTGCAGCCCGCGGAACGCAGCGCGATCTACGATTCCATGAACGCGGCGCTTGCCGCCTTGCACAGGATCGATCCCGCGGCTGTTGGCCTTGCCGATTACGGCAAGCCGGGCAGCTATTTCGAGCGCCAGATCACCCGCTGGACCGGCCAGTACCGTGCCTCCGAGACGCATCCCGTTCCTGCGATGGACGACCTCATCACATGGCTGGAGCGCCACACGCCGGAAGACGACGGGCGGGTGAGCCTCGTCCATGGCGATTACCGGCTCGACAACATGATCTTCGAGCCCGCGGGACCGCGCATCCTGGCGGTGCTGGACTGGGAATTGTCCACCCTGGGCCATCCCCTGGCCGATCTCGCCTATCAGTGCATGCAGTGGCGCCTGCCCTCCGAGGGTGCATTCCGCGGCTTAGGCGGCATCGACAGGAAGGCCCATGGCATTCCCACAGAAGCCGAGTACGTCGAGCTCTATTGCCGGCGGACAGGAACCGAAGTGATCGGCAACTGGCCCTTCTATCTCGCCTTCAGTTTCTTCCGCCTCGCGGCGATCCTGCAGGGCGTCTACAAGCGCTCCCTCGACGGCAATGCCTCCAATCCGGAGCGTGCCCGCCGCATGGGCGAGGCCGTGCCGATGATGGCCGGGATGGCGCTCGAGGTCGTTGGAGTGCGCTGAACCTTCAGCGGTCCCACTTGATGTTGAGCGCGCTGGTCACGAGCCGGTCGACGATGACAGGGGCATCGGCAGCCATGCGCTCGATCCCCGCCACGGCCTGGCGAGTCATGCGCCCCTGCAGGAACGCGTAGTCCATCACGATAGCGCTCAGGAGCGCGATCACGGTCTTGAAGGCGCGCGAGGCGAGATCGGACCAGGTCATGGGGCCTCTCAGAAAAACGATGTTCGCCTCATGCCCGAAAGGCTTAGGCAGATCAAGGGACAGAGGGTCTCAGGCCTGCTTCAGCATCCACTCGTGGTCCGGGTCGTTGTGGAACTTCCAGACCCGTTTCGGCCCCGCCATCACGTTGAGATAATAGAGTTCGTAGCCGTGCGGCGCACCGACCGGGTGATAGCCCTTCGGCACCAGCACCACGTCGCCGTTCGCCGCCGCCAGCGTCTCGTCGAGGGAGCGGTCGTCCGTGTAGACCCGCTGCAGGGCAAAGCCCGTTGGTGGGTTGAGGCGGTGGTAATAGGTCTCCTCCAACAGCGACTCGTGCGGCAGCATGTCCCGGTCGTGCTTGTGCGGCGGATAGCTCGACCAATGGCCGGACGGTGTGATGACCTCGACCACGAGCAGGCTCTCGGCCGTCTCAGTCTCGGGCAGGATGTTGCGCACATGGCGCGTATTGGTGCCCTTACCACGGGTCTCCTGACCGACTTGGTCAGGACCGATCACGCGGGCCGGCAGTTTACCTTCCGCCGGCGCGGTGCAGACGGCGATCTCGCAATCCGTCTCGGCCGTCAGTGACCATTCCGAACGGGCCGGTGCATAGAGCGACCAGGGATCCGCCTCAAACGGCGAGGTGCGCCCGCCGATCACGCCGAAATCCTGGCCTGAAGCTGCAACACGCGCCTTGCCGGAGAGCAGGACGATGCAGGCTTCCCGGCCACCCGTCGCTTGTTTCAGGCTCTGCCCATTTTCGAGCCGGTAGACCTCGAATCCCACATAGGTCCAGCTGGCCGATTCCGGCGTGATCGCGTGGATGCGCCCGTTGCTATCGGGCGACGACGGTTTGACGAGAAGCTTAGACATCGCATGTCTTCCTTATCGCAGGCCGGCTTCCTTGAGGGACCGGGAGAGATTGGCATAACCCATCTTGGCATAGGTGAGCGGATGCGCCTTCTTCGGGTCTTGCTCCGCCTCGATCACCACCCAGCCGCTATAGCCCGGCAATTCCTTGAACACGGAGACGAAATCCACCATGCCATCGCCCGGCACGGTGTAGACGCCCTCGATGACGGAATCGAGGAAGCTCCAGCCCTCCGCGCGCGAGCGCTCCATCACGCTTTTGCGCACATCCTTCGTGTGCACGTGGCTGATGCGGCTGCGGTAGCGGCGCGCGAGCGCTGCCGGATCCGCGCCGCCCCAGGTGGCGTGGCCCGTATCGAGCAGCAGGTGAACGGCCTCACCGGTCGAATTCATGAAGGCATCGATGTCGGCCTCCGACTCGACAATGGTGCCCATGTGGTGGTGATAGACCACGCGAACGCCTTCCTGAAGCGTGCGCTCGGCCACTTGCGTGATGCGGCGGCCGAACTCGGCCCAGTCGCCGTCCTTCATCACGGGGCGCTGCGAGAGCGGCTTCGAGCGGTCGCCATGAATGGCGTTCGACGTCTCGGCGAAGACGAGCACGTTCGAGCCCATGGCCTTCAGGAGATCGAGATGGGGACGCAGCGCCTTCATCTCGGCATCGGCATCGCGCGTGAGAAGGGCGGCGGAATACCAGCCGGATACGCAAGCCATGTCGAAGGGCGCAAGAGCCTTCTTCAGGGCCTCGGGCTGACGCGGAAACTTGTTGCCGAGTTCCATGCCCTCGAAGCCGGCTTCCTTGGCCTCGGCCAGGCACACCTCCAGCGGCGTCTCGCCGCCGAGTTCCGGCATGTCGTCATTGGACCAGCCGATGGGATTGGCCCCGATGCGGATCGTCATGTTCTTATCCTTCTAGCTTGTTAGTCGCCCACCCGCTGCGCGGCGAGGGCTGCCTCATAATCCTTGCGTGCGGCCTTCACCTGATCGCGCACGGAAACCTCCGGCACCGCCACATCCCACCAATGACCGCCTGCATCCGTGGAGGCGAGAGGGTCGGTGTCGATGACGATCACGGTGCTGCGCTCGGCGCCCCGCGCCTTCTTCAGCGCATCCTCCAATTCGCCGATGCCCTTCACCTTCACGGCCTCCGCGCCGAGGCTCGCCGCATGGGCGGCGAAGTCGATGTCGGGCAGGGTCACATGGTTGGTGTGCTGCAGCAGGTTGTTGAAGCTTTCACCACCGGTGGCGCGCTGCAGGCGGTTGATGCAGCCATAGCCGCGGTTGTCGAGCAAAACCACGGTGAGCTTGTGGCCCAGCATCACAGAGGTGGCGAGCTCCGAATTCATCATGAGGTAGGAGCCGTCGCCCACCATCACGATCACCTCGCGGGAGGGGTCCGCCATCTTCACCCCGAGACCGCCGGCGATCTCGTAGCCCATGCAGGAATAACCGTATTCCAGATGGTAGCCGAGCGCCGTTCTTGCTTTCCAATGCTTGTGCAACTCACCCGGCAGGCCGCCGGCCGCGCAGACCACCACGTCGGTCGCCTGCGAGGTGCGCTGCACGGCGCCGATCACCTGCGCGTCGGAGGGCAGCTCCGCATTGGTCGGATCCGTGAAACGTGCGGCGGTGTCGAACCAGCGCGGCTTCTCCTCCCGCGCCTTCACGGTCCAGGATTCCGGGGCCTTCCAATTGCCGAGCGCACGGCTCAATTCCTCAAGGCCGACGCGCGCATCGGCGACGAGCGGCAGAGCGTCGTGCTTGGTCGCATCGAAAGCCTGCACATTGAGGCCGACGATGCGCCGGTCCCGGTTCTTGAACAACGCCCAGGAGCCGGTGGTGAAATCCTGCAGGCGGGTGCCCACCGCGATCACCACGTCGGCGTCCTCGGCGAGCGCATTGGCCGCGCCCGTGCCGGTGACGCCGACCGCGCCGAGATTGGCCTGATGGTCATGGGGCAGGCTCGACTTGCCGGCCTGGGTCTCGCCCACGGAAAGGCCGTGCCTCTCGGCGAAATCGGCCAGCGCCTTATCCGCGCCGGAATACAGCACGCCGCCGCCCGCCACGATGAAGGGCTTCGTGGCGCTGCGGATGAGTTCGGCGGCCTGCGCGAGTTCCGTCTCGTCGGGGCGGATGCGGCGCGGGGCCCAGATCTTTTCTGCAAAGAAGCTTTCCGGATAATCGTAGGCTTCGGCCTGCGTATCCTGGCAGAGCGCCAGCGTCACCGGGCCGCAATCGGCCGGATCCGTGAGCACGCTCATGGCGCGTTGGAGCGCCGGGATGATCTGCTCCGGGCGTGCGATGCGGTCGAAATAGCGCGAGACCGGCTTGAAGCAGTCGTTGGCCGAGATGGTGCCGTCGGAGAAGCTCTCGATCTGCTGCAGCACCGGATCCGGCCTGCGGTTGGCGAAGACGTCGCCAGGCAGAAGCAGCACCGGCAGGCGGTTCACATGCGCGACGGCTGCCGCCGTCACCATGTTGGTGGCGCCGGGGCCGATGGAGGTGGTGCAGGCCATCATGCGACGGCGGCGCGATGCCTTGGCGAAGGCAATGGCCGCATGAGCCATGCCTTGCTCGTTGTGAGCGCGGAAGGTGGGCAGTTGGTCGCGCACGCCATGCAGCGCCTCGCCCATGCCGGCCACGTTGCCGTGGCCGAAGATGGCCCAGACGCCGCCGAAGAGCGGCATCACCTGCCTGTCGATCTCCGTCTTCTGCGCCGTCAGGAAGCGGGCGACGGCTTGCGCCATGGTCAGGCGGATCGTGTTCATGCGTGTTCCTCTCGAATGGCGCCGACCTTGGCGGAGGGGCGCAGCCTTCTCAAGCTGATCTTCAGGATAACAGCTCCGTCGAACTCACGCCGCCTTTGCACGGCCGGATGCCCGCTGCCAGGCGTCGGCGAGACGCTGGAAGCGGGAGGTCATGTCGCTGATGGCGGCCTCGTCGGTGATCTCGCCCTTCAGCCAACGCCGCGCGGCGTCGTTGAAGATCGTGCGTCCCACCGCAAAGCCCTTCACCTGCGGCTCCCTGGCGGCAGCCGCGAAAGCTGCTTCCAGCTCGTTCTCGGGAGCCTCAAGGCCGAGCAGCACGATGCCGCGGCAATAGGGGTCGTTGCGCGTGATCACATCGCCGATGGCATGCCAGGCAGCCTCGTCCCGCTGCGGCTCGAGCTTCCACCAGTCCGGCTTGATGCCAATGTCGTAAAGGCGCTGGAGGATGCCCGCGACTGTATCGGCCTTCAGCGCCCCGTGCTTGCCCGCGATGATCTCGACCAGCAATTCGCGGCCGATACGGCGGGCGGCATCGTGGAGGCGCAGCAGGTCGCGCTCCTGGCGTTCCCGCAGCTCCGGTGGATCGTCCGGATGGTAGAAGCACAGGCACTTGATGGTGTGTCCCACCGGCCATTCCACGAGCTTTGCGCCGAGCGATCCGCCGCCCTCGAAATCGAGCGGGCGCGAACCCGGCAACTCTACCGGGCGGCCGATCCAGAACGGATGGTCGGCGGCACGGAACAGCGCTTCGCGGCCATAGGTGCCGTCGATCAGCATGCCGAAGCCGGGGCGGCCGTCCGCCACCCGCGCCGCAGCCTCGACGGCGAGTACCTTGAAGTCGGAGATGCGCTCGACCGGCGCGCCGACCTCCTTCGCCATCGCCTCAAGCTGCATGCGATGGTCGATGGCGAGCGCCATGAGGGTGTCGGATTGCGGCCGGCGCGTCGTCGCCCAATGGATGTGGTTGATGTCTTCATCGAAGCGCAGGGCCTTATGCCGGCTGCCGGCCTTCAGGAAATGCTGCAACTCGGGGAAGGTCGGAATCTCCGGTGAGCAGAGCAGACGCGACACCGCGAAGGCGCCGCTCGCATTGGCGTAGGCGCAGCAGGTTTCGAGCGCCTCGCCTTTGAGCCATCCACGCAGGAAGCCGGACAGGAAGGCGTCGCCGGCGCCCAGCACGTTGTAGACCTCGACCGGGAAGCCCGGCCCCTTCACGCCGTCCTCAAGCGATTCCGGAATGGCATCGGGAAACACCACGCAACCCATGGGGCCGCGCTTGCACACGATGGTGGCCTTCGAGACGGCCCGAATGGCCCGGATGGCTTCGAGAGTATCCTCCGATCCTCCGGCAATATGCAGCTCTTCTTCCGTACCGACGACGAGGTCGCAATCGGCAAGGATCGGTCGCAGATGCTCCGTCACCGCATCCGAGCGCACATAGCGCGACTCGCCGGCGCCATGGCCGAGCAGCCCCCAGAGATTGGGGCGATAATCCACGTCGAATATCACCTTGCGCCCGTTCGCCCTGGCGATGCGGATCGCCTTTTTCTGCGCGGTGGCGGTTGTTTCCCGTGAAAAATGGGTGCCCGTCACCACGACGGCCGCAGCGGAAGCAATGAAGCCCTCGTCGATATCCGCTTCCGTCAGCGCCATGTCGGCGCAGTTGTCACGATAGAAGATCAGGGGAAACGAGTCCTCGTCCCGCACGCCGAGGATCACGAGAGCGGTCAGGCGCTGCTTGTCGGTGATGATACCTTCCGTCGAGACGCCCTCACGCTCCATCTGCTCGCGGATGAAGCGGCCCATGGCTTCGTCGCCGACGCGAGTGATGAGGCCTGATTTCAGCCCAAGACGCGCCGTGCCGATGGCGATGTTCGCTGGACACCCGCCCACCGCCTTGGAGAAGGAGGCCATGTCCTCAAGTCGCCCGCCCACCTGCTGGCCGTAGAGATCGACCGAGGATCGGCCGATGGTGATGACATCGAGGGCTGGCTTCATGCTATTCCTCCCGCTCCCGGTTTTGACGAACCGTGTCGGGGCCGTAAGCGGCCCTTGCAGTTATAGAACGTTTATTCTATTAGCAGTTTATGTTGGAATATCAATTCTAAAAGTTGCCGTAGCCGGCAAAGGATCAGAGGGGAAACATGATCAGGATCGCCGTTCTTGGCGCCGGCCGAATCGGCCGCATTCACGGGCGCAACGCCGCCAGCCATCCCGGCGCCCGCCTTGTGGCGGTGGCCGACCCGCATGCTCCCGCCGCGCAGGAACTGGCAGCGGCCACGGGTGCGGAGGTCGCGTCCCTGGACGAGATCGTCGAGCGCTCCGATGTGGACGCCATTCTCGTCTGTACGCCGACCACGACGCACGCCGACCTGATCGAGCGCGGCGCGCGGGCCGGCAAGGCGGTGTTCTGCGAGAAGCCGGTCGATCTCTCGAGCGCCCGCATCGAGGCCTGCCTCGCCACGGTGGAGAAGGCCGGCACGCCGCTGATGATCGGCTTCAACCGCCGCTTCGATCCGAACTTTGCAAGCCTTCGCCGCCGCCTCGCCGACGGCGAGGTGGGCGAGGTGGAGCTCGTGACAATTCTCTCCCGCGACCCCGGTCCGCCGCCCGTGAGCTACATCGCCACCTCCGGCGGCCTGTTCCGGGACATGATGATCCACGATCTCGACATGGCCCGTTTCCTGCTGCTGGGCGACGAGCCGGTGGAGGTGCATGCGGTCGGCTCCTCCCTCGTGGACCCGGCCATCGGCCAAGCCGGCGACGTGGACACGGCGGCCGTGATGCTCAAGACCGCCAAGGGCCGCATCGTGCAGATCTCCAATTCCCGCCGCGCCACCTATGGCTACGATCAGCGCATCGAGGTTCACGGATCGAAGGGCATGATCCGCGCCGGCAACATCCACCGCACCACGGTGGAGGTGGCAAACGCCTCGGGCGTCACCGCCGACCCGGTGCAGGATTTCTTCCTGGAGCGCTATGCGGACGCCTATCGCGACGAGCTCACCACGTTCCTGAATGCCATCCGCGACGGCAAGCCGTGCAACCCCACCGGCCGCGACGGCCTCATGGCCCAGCGGCTGGCGGATGCGGCGACGGAGTCGGCGCAGAGCGGAAAGCCCGTAAAAGTCTAACCTTTCACATCATCACCGGCCTTGTGCCGGTGATCTCAATTCAGACAGGTATTGCGCTCTTCAGATCGAGATGGCCGGGACAGGCCCGGCCATAACGGCAGGGGGCCATTTCTTGATCAGGATCGGCTACGCCTCTGGGATGACAGCGTTAAGCTTCCGCCCGCTTCTCCGCTGTGCCCACGGCCAAGGCCATCGCCAGTGCAAACGACGCAGACAGCGACCGGAACGCGCCGAAATCGGCTTCCGCCACTTCGAGCCACACATCCGCGCTCGTCACCAGCGGGCTGAAGGCCGAGTCGGTGATCGCCACCACCGGCACATTGCGTTGCGCAGCCGCGGCCGCGAGGTCGGCCGTCACCGGCGCATAGGGCGTGAAGCTGATGGCGAGCACCGCGTCGCGCCCGGCGGCGGTCGCCAGCTGCTCGGGACCGAGCTGGCCCACATGGTCGATGAGGATCGCCCGCACCCCGAGCTTGCCGAACGCATAGGCGCAATAGGCGATGACGGGGAATACCCGGCGCGCACCCAGCAGATAGATCGTGTCGGCCTTTGCGAGCGTCTCGATGGCGCGGGACAGTTCCTCCAGGCGCACGGAGCTTTGCATCCGCTCCAGGGACACGGTGGCAGCATGGGTGAAGCCTTCGAGCAGGGAGGCCGCATGAACGTGATGCCCCTCGGCGTCCCGCAATCCCTTCAATCGCTCGCGGTAATCCGGAAAGCGCTCCCGCAGGCGGTCGCGAAAAATCTGCTGCAGGTGGGAGAAGCCGTCATAGCCGAGGCTCTTGGCGAACCGCACCAGGGTGGAGGGCTGCACGCCCGCATGCTCGGCAATGCCCGCCACCGTCCCGAAGGCCATATCCTCGGGATGCTCCAGGGCGAAGGCCGCGAGCTGCTTGAGCCGCTTGGGCATGGCATCATGGCGGCTGAGCAGAAGCGTCCGAAGTCCGTCGAAATCATCCGGAGCCTCTGTGGTGGCCTCTGCGTCGTCCATGCTCTTGCCTGTTCCCATGCCCTGACCTTGCTGCTCCAGATCGGGCCTTGACACCAATCCTACAAAAATGGAATAAAAATTCCAATATATAAACAAAAAGGTTCTGGCGTTCCGCTTAACGGGACGACCGAATTGGTAGAGGGAACGCCAGGAAACGGACGATTCGCTCTCGAATCATCTGGTGTTTCCCTGACAGCTCATTCCAGCGGCCCTGAAAGCCGCGGCGTTCCATCGAGCCAGATCTCTGGCAGATCGGGCGCACGAGATACCAGTTGGGAGGAAACACATGAAATCATTCGTCACAGGCCTTGCCGCAGCTGCCGTTCTGACCCTCGCGGCGGTTGCGCCAGTTGCCGCGCAGCAGAATTCCCGCATCATCGTCGTCAGCCACGGACAGGCCAACGACCCGTTCTGGTCGGTGGTCAAGAACGGCGTGGCGGCGGCCGGCCAGGACATGAAGGTCCAGGTCGATTACCGCGCCCCCGAGACCTTCGACATGGTCGCCATGGGCCAGCTCATCGACGCCGCCGTCAACCAGAAGCCCGCAGGTCTGATCGTGTCGATCCCCGACGCTTCGGCGCTTGGGCCGTCGATCCAGAAGGCGGTGGCCGCCGGCATCCCGGTGATCTCCATGAATTCCGGCTCCGACGTGTCGAAGAAGCTCGGCGCGCTGCTCCATGTGGGGCAGGACGAGGTCGTGGCCGGCCGCATCGCCGGCGCGAAGCTGAAGGAGATGGGCGGCAAGGTTGGCCTGTGCGTGAACCAGGAGGTCGGCAACGTCTCGCTCGACCTGCGCTGCAAGGGCTTCACGGAAGGGTTCGGCGGCAAGGTGACGGTGCTGCCGGTCTCGAACGACCCGGCGGACATCCGCGCCAAGGTGAAGGCGGCGGTTGCGTCGGACGCTTCCATCGACACGATCCTGGCGCTGGGCGCCGGCACGGCCGGTGAGCCGTCGGTCGCGGCCGTCAAGGAAGCCGGCAAGACGGGCGCCATTCGGGTTGCCACCTTCGACATGTCGGCGGGCTTCCTCAAGTCGGTGTCCGCCGGCGAGGCGGTCTTCGCCATCGACCAGCAGCAATACCTGCAGGGCTACCTGCCGGTGGTGTTCCTGGCCAACTACGCGAAGTTCGGCCTGATGCCGGGCGGCGACGTGGCCTCGGGCCCGAACCTGATCACCAAGGAGAAGGCCGCTCAGGTGGTCGATCTGTCCGCCAAGGGCATCCGCTAAGCACCACTCGAAGCCCGCGGTCCACACGGCCGCGGGCTTTTCATTTCTTCTAATTCATTCGGGGAGGCTCCCATGGTGAACACCACTCAGCCGACCGCAGATCTGTCTCCGGCGCGGGCCGTCAGAAAAATTCAGGACGAGCGGCTGCGCGAGGTCTCCCTCGTCACCAAGATCATGCGGCGGCCCGAACTCGGGGCGCTCGCCGGTCTCATCCTGGTCGCGATCTTCTTCGCCTCCACGGCCGACCCGTCCATGTTCACGCTGGCCGGCATCATGAACATCCTGTCGCCGGCAGCGCAGCTCGGCATTCTGGCGATTGCGGCCGCCCTGCTGATGATCGGCGGCGAGTTCGATCTGTCCATCGGCTCCATGGTGGCCTTCACGGGCCTGATCTTCGGCGCCTTCATCACGTTGAGCGGATGGGCCCTGCTGCCGGCGATTGCCGCCACGCTTGTGATCGCAGCCGTGCTCGGCGGCCTCAACGGCCAGCTCGTCATCCGCACGCGGCTGCCCTCCTTCATCGTCACGCTGGCCTTCCTGTTCATCCTGCGCGGCCTCTCGCTGGTGGGCCTCAAATGGGCCACCGGCGGCTCGACCCAGATGCGCGGCATCGGCGATCAGGCCGGTGAGGGAATCATTCGCGAACTCTTCTCCGGCGTCGCTTTCGAGGGCGTGTTCGCGTGGCTGGCCGCCAACGACCTCATCGGCAAGTTCCCCAATGGCACGCCGACCGTCACGGGCGTTCCGGTCTCCATCGTGTGGTTCGTCGGCTTCGCGCTTCTCGCCACCTGGATTCTGCTGCGCACGCGCGCGGGAAACTGGATCTTTGCGGCCGGCGGCGATCCCAACGCGGCGCGCAATTCAGGCGTGCCGGTGGACCGGGTCAAGACCGCGCTGTTCATGCTCACCGCCTTTGCGGCGGCGATCGTCGCCGTTCTCACGGTGCTCGATGCCGGCTCGACCGATGCGCGGCGCGGCTTCCAGAAGGAGTTCGAGGCCATCATCGCGGCGGTGATCGGCGGCTGCCTGCTCACCGGCGGCTACGGCTCGGCCATCGGGGCGTTCTTCGGCGCCATCATCTTCGGCATGGTGTCCATCGGCCTCACCTACACGCGGTTCGATTCCGACTGGTTCCAGGTTTTCCTGGGCGCCATGCTGCTGCTGGCAGTCCTGTTCAACAACTTCATCCGCCGCAAGGTGACGGGAGAGCGCTGATGGAGAGCCAAGTTCCGCTCATCGAGATCCGCAATCTCGTCAAACATTTCGGATCCGTGATCGCGCTCTCGGGCGTGTCGCTCAACGTGAACCGCAGCGAGGTCATGTGCCTGCTCGGCGACAACGGAGCCGGCAAATCGACGCTGATCAAGACGCTCGCCGGCGTCCACCGCCCCACCTCGGGCGATTTCCTGGTGGAAGGCAAGCCTGTGAGCTTCACCAGCCCGCGCGACGCGCTCGATGCGGGCATTGCGACGGTCTACCAGGATCTCGCGATGATCCCGCTCATGTCGGTGACGCGCAACTTCTTCATGGGCCGCGAGCCGGTGAAGGGCATCTGGCCTTTCCGCCGGGTCGACTTCGACCATTGCGACGAGGTCACCCGCGAGGAGATGCACCGGATCGGCATCGACGTGCGCGATCCGCATCAGGCCGTCGGCACGCTCTCGGGAGGCGAGCGCCAATGCGTGGCGATTGCCCGCGCGGTCTATTTCGGCGCCAAGGTGCTGATCCTCGACGAGCCCACCTCGGCGCTTGGCGTCGCGCAGACATCCATGGTGCTGAAATACATCCATCAGGTGCGCCAGAAGGGGCTGGGCGTCATCTTCATTACCCACAACGTGCGCCACGCTTACGCGGTGGGCGACCGCTTCACGGTGCTCAACCGCGGCAAGACGCTGGGCACCTACGCAAAGTCGGAAATCCAGATCGACGAGCTGCAGAACCTGATGGCCGGCGGCAAGGAATTGCAGGCGGTGTCGGCGGAACTCGGCGGGATGGTTTAGCGCGTCGCTCTTGCTCTGGTCATGAAAGCATAAGTGAGAGGATTGCATGACCAGGGGCGTGCTTCTTCGCATTGCTGAGATATCCGCTTTGTCATGGTGGCTATTCGCCTTCGGAGCAACCTTCCTGTTCACTGTCCATCTCCCGTATCATGAGACAACAGCGCAGCAGGATGGTTGTTACCTGACGTCTGACTGGTTCATCCATGTCGATTGTGTATCGAGCGAAGGCACAGATCTGCTTGGAGGCGTGCTGACCTGGGCTTTGCTTTGGACGAAGGACGTCGGTGTCCTGATCAGCCTGTCGGCAATTCCGGTTCTCGCGCCTCTCGTGCTTCTCTGGCTCGGTTCGATCTTCTTCGCGGCCAGTTGCCTCTTTCGACTATTGTTCAAAAGCGATCATCGGAGGCCAACATGACATCTCTCGGCATCGGCCTCATCGGCACCGGCTATATGGGCAAGTGCCACGCGCTGGCCTGGAATGCTGTCGCGGCCGTGTTCGGGGATGTGCCGCGGCCGCATCTGGCGGTGCTGGCCGAGCACTCGCAGGAGCTGGCGGACAGAAAGGCGCAGGAGCTCGGGTTTGAGCGTGCCACCGGCGACTGGCGCACGCTTGTCACCGATTCTGCCGTCGACGTGGTGTCGATCACCACGCCCAACGCTTTCCATCCCGAGATGGCGATTGCGGCCCTGGAGGCAGGCAAGCATGTGTGGTGCGAGAAGCCTATGGCGACGCGGCTTGAGGACGCGGAGCGGATGCTCGCCGCCGCACGCGCCTCCGGCAAGGTCGCGGCGCTCGGCTACAACTACATACAGAACCCGATTGTCCGCCTGATACGGCGTTTGCTCGATGAGGGCGAGATCGGTGAGGTCAACCATGTTCGCCTCGAGATGGACGAGGACTTCATGGCTGACCCGGAGGCGCTCTTCTACTGGAAGAGCGAGGCGGGTTCGGGCCATGGCGCGCTCGACGATTTCGGCGTCCACGCCCTGAGCCTCATCCGCGTTCTGTTCGGCGGCGTGCGACGCGTCTGCGGTCACATGGCAAAGCCCTATGCGGATCGTCCGGTGCAGGGCGGCGGACGCCGCCAGGTCGAGACCTACGACATCGCCACCACCCTGATCGAGTTGGAGAACGGCGCCTCCGGGATGATCGCGCTCAACCGTTCCGCCTGGGGCCGCAAGGGGCGCATTGTCGTGCAGCTCTTCGGCTCGCGCGGCACCATCGTGTACGACCAGGAGCGCATGAACGAGGTGCAGCTCTACACGGTCGACGGAGCCAAGGAGACACAGGGCTTCCGCACCATCCTCACCGGGCCGCAGCATCCGCCTTACGACAAGTTCATTCCCGCGCCGGGTCATGGGCTCGGCTTCAACGACCTGAAGATCATCGAGTGCCGCGAGCTGATCCGGCGCATCGACGGCGAGGCGGCGCACCTGATCACGTTCGAAGACGGCATCCGCATCGAGCGCACGGTGGATGCGACAGCGCGCAGCGCGCATGAGGGGCGGTGGGTGGAGGTGGAAGGCGAATAAGAGGAGACGCACGGTCTCATCTGCCTTGTCATCCCCGGCGCACGAAGTGCGGGAAGGGGATCCATAGCGCCGAGCGTGTCAGTGGATTCCCTTCCCCTCCGCTGCGCTCCGGCCGGGAATGACACTCTTCACATCTCTTCCACGTCATCCCCGGGCTTGTCCCGGGGATCCACGTCTTTCCCCGCAAGTCTCCCTCCACCCTCATCCTGAGGAGGTCGCATAAGCGACCGTCTCGAAGGAGGCTCCAGTGCTCTCTGGACGCTCCTTCGAGACGCCGCTTGCAGCGGCTCCTCAGGATGAGGTCGAGGATGTGGTCACGGGCCTTGAAGACGTGGATGGCCGGAACAAGTCCGGCCATGACGATGGAGGCTTTTTAAGCCGCGTGCGCCTTCACCACGTCCAGGAACGCATCCGCATAGCGGTCGAGCTTGGCCTGTCCCACACCGTGGATCTCGCCGAAGGCGCGCACGGTCACCGGGCGCTTGACCGCCATGTCGATGAGGCTGCGGTCTGAGAAGATCACGTAGGCCGGCACGCCCTCTTCCTTGGCGAGGCGCGTGCGCAGGGCCTTGAGGTCGAGGAGCAGCGGGTCGTCGGACGGTACCACGGATTCCGCTTCCATGCGGCCGCGCCGGCGCCGGCGCTCGGCCGGCTTCATCAGCACGTCGGAGCGCAGCTCGATCCGCTCTTGGCCTTTCAGCACCGCGACGCCTCTGTCGGTGAGGGTCCAGCGGCCGTATTCGGCCAGCTCCAGGCCGATAAGGCCGGCAGCATAGATCTGGCGCAGCAGCGAGCGCCATTCCGGCTTCGAGCGGTCGTTGCCGACCCCGAAGGTCTTCAGCTTGTCGTGGCCGAAGCGGCGGATCGAATCCGTGTTCTCGCCCACGAGGATGCTGATGAGATGCTCCGTGCCGAAGCGCTCGCCCGTGCGCACGATGGCCGAGAGAATCTTCTGCGCCTCGATGGTGCCGTCGAACGACATGACGCCGTCGATGCACAGGTCGCAATTGCCGCAAGGCTCCGTCGTCTCGCCGAAATAGGCCAGCAGGGTCTGGCGGCGGCAGCGCGGCGCTTCACACAGGGCCACCAGCGCATTGAGGCGCTGGCGCTCCACGCGCTTCTGCTCGTCGGCCGCATCGCTCTCCTCGATCTGCAGGCGGCGCAGGCGCATGTCGTCGAGGCCGTAGAGGGTGAGCGTGTCGGCGGGCGCACCGTCGCGGCCTGCGCGGCCGATCTCCTGGTAATAGGCCTCGATGGATTTCGGCAGGGCCGCGTGCGCCACGAAGCGCACGTCCGGCTTGTCGATCCCCATGCCGAAGGCGACGGTCGCCACCATCACCACGCCGTCCTCCTGCAGGAAGATGTCCTGGTTCTTGGCCCGGTCCTGCTGGTGCATGCCCGCATGATAGGGCAGGGCGCGATAGCCGGCCTGGCTCAACGAATCGGCCAGCCTCTCCGTGGCATCGCGGGAGGAGCAATACACGATGCCGCTCTCGTGCCGGTGCTTGTCGAGGAAGCCGAAGAGCTGGCGCTTGGAATTCTCCTTCGCCTGCATGGCAAGACGCAGGTTGGGCCGGTCGAAGCCGTGGATGAAGAGGCGCGGCTCCTCCTCGAACAGCCGGTGCATGATGTCGCCGCGCGTCGCCACATCGGCCGTGGCGGTGAGCGCGATGGTCTGCACGTTGCCGAGGCGCTGTCGCACCTCGCCGAGCATGGCGTATTCGGGCCGGAAATCGTGGCCCCATTGCGAGACGCAATGCGCCTCGTCGATGGCGAGCAGGTTGACGCCCGAGCGGGCGAGCCATTCGGTGGTGCTCGTGTTCGCCAGCCGCTCCGGCGAGGCGTAGAGGATGCGCATGCGGCGGTCGCGCACCGCATCGACGACGCGGCGGTTCTCGTCCTGGTCGTTGGCGGAGTTGAGGCTGCCGGCCTCGATGCCGAAATGGCGCAAAGCCGCCACCTGATCGCGCATGAGCGCGATGAGCGGCGAGACCACGAGGGTCAGTCCTTCCCGGGCCAATGTGGGCAGCTGGAAGCACAGGGACTTGCCGGCGCCCGTAGGCATGACGGCCAGAACGTCCTCCCCGGCCAGCACGGCGCGCACGATCTCCTCCTGTCCTTCGCGGAAGGAGGGGAAGCCGAACACGTCGTGGAGGATTTTAACCGGATCGATCACGTCTGCCGTGTGGCCGATGAGGGCTCCAAGGTCAATGCGGCATCGGGAATCCCCAAGGGGATACCTAGCCGGGCCAGCACGCCTTTTGCGGCCGCGATGCCGGTGGCGAAGGTGGCCTGGAGCAGGTAGCCGCCGGTGGGCGCCTCCCAGTCCAGCATCTCGCCGGCCACGAACACGCCCGGCAGCCGGCGCAGCATCAGATGCTCGTCGAGTTCGCTGAACGGCACGCCGCCGGCGCTGGAAATGGCGCGCTCCAGGGATTTCGTGCCGGTGAGCGTCAACGGCACGGCCTTGATGAGGCAGGCGAGAGCCTCGGGATCGGTCGGCAGGGCCGGGGACGCCTCCCGCAGCAGCGCGATGCCGACCGGGCTCAAGCCTGCCGCTTTGCGCAGGAAGGTCGAGGCGGATTGGCCTTTTCGGGGAGCATCGAGCTTCTTCAGCAGGACCTCGTGGGGGAGGTCGGGCCGGAGATTGATGTGGAGCAGGGCGCTGCCATCCCGCGCGATGGCGTCGCGCAGGCGGGCCGAGAGTGCGTAGACGGCCCCGCCCTCGATGCCGTCCTGCGTGACGATGGCCTCGCCCCTTACGGTGGCGCCCGCGAAGGTGAGGGCGATTCGCTTCAGGGGCTCGCCCTGGAAGCGGCTGCGCATGATCTCGGACCAGGGGCAGAGGAACCCCATATTGGCAGGACGCAGGGCCGAGACCGCGATGCCGCGTTGGGCGAGCAGTTCCGTCCAGCTCCCGTCCGAGCCGAGCCGGGGCCAGCTCGCGCCGCCCAGCGCCAGGATCGTGGCAGAGGGCCTGCTCTGAACCGGCTCGCCGGCCGCGCCGGTGAAGATCAGGCGGCCTTCCTCGTCCCATCCCTGCCAGCGGTGGCGCAGGGCAAAGCGGACGCCGAGCCCGTCCAGCCGCGCCAGCCAGGCGCGCAGCAGCGGGGAGGCCTTGAAAGCCTTGGGGAACACCCGTCCGCTGGAGCCCACGAAGGTCTCCTGGCCCAGGCCTTCGCACCAGGCGCGCAGATCGGCCGGGGCGAAGGCCCCGATCAGGGGCTCGAGCTGCGGCCGGGCCTCGGCATAGCGGGCGACGAATCGCTCGAATTCTTCCGAATGGGTCAGGTTCAGCCCGCCCCGACCCGCCATGAGCAGCTTGCGGCCCACCGACGGCATCCGGTCGTAGACCGTCACGGACAGGCCCGCGCGCCCAAGCGCCTCCGCGGCGATCAGGCCGGCGGGGCCGCCGCCGACGATGGCGACTTCGACAGTAGGGACGGGCGGAGACATGCGGTCAGCTGACGCGGCGGTGAGAGGAATCTGGACCCTCACGCTGCAACATGGCATGCAGCGGCATCGGGTTCATGGCTCCTGCACATGAACGCCACAGGTCATTTTTTCAAGAGGAGCGGCGCCTCAACGCCGCCCGAAGGGGAATGCGATGCGTGCTCTTTTCATCTCCGGCCTGATCGGCCTGGCGTTGGCCGGCTGCGCAGGCGACTCGGCCCTGACGCCGACCGATGCCGTTCTGGCGAGCTCGACCAACGATGCCGCCCAGGCGGCGGCCCTCATCTCGGCCTATCGCGTGTCGAAGGGCCTGAGCCCGGTGACGGTGGATTCGCGCCTCAACAAGGCGGCGGAGCACCAGGCGCGGGTCGTCGCCGCTGCGGGCCGGCTCAGCCACGGCAGCTTCGTGAGCCGCATGGATCAATACGGGATCAGCGGCTATTCGGCCGAGAACCTGTCGGCTGGCCAGAACTCTGTCGATGGCGCCATCAGCCGCTGGAAGGCCTCGCCCGGCCACAACAGCAACCTCCTGATGCCCCAGGCCCGCAGGATCGGGCTGGCCCGGGCGGATGCCGACAACCGCTACGGCCGCTACTGGGCGCTCGTTCTCGGGCAGTAGAAGGCACTAACGGAGGCGTGATGCGTTAGGATTCCGGTTCCTCTCGCTTCACGCTCCCCATGACCCACCAGCAAATGCTTTCCTTCGCCATCGTCGCCGGGATGATGGCTCTCTTCGTCTGGGGACGCTTCCGCTACGATCTCGTGGCGGTTCTGTCGCTCCTCGTGGCCGTGCTGGTCGGCATCGTGCCGGCGGACAAGGCGTTCGAAGGCTTCAGCGACGACATCGTCATCATCGTGGCGAGCGCGCTCCTGGTCAGCGCGGCCGTGGCGAAGTCAGGCATTCTCGAAGCAGGCCTCAACCGGGTCGGACCGTATTTGCGCACCACGCAGATCCAGGTCGTGGTGCTGGTGGGCGTGGTGACGGTGCTGTCCGCCTTCGTGAAGAACATCGGCGCGCTCGCCATGATGATCCCCGTGGCGTTCCAGATCGCCCGTCGCACCAACACGCCGCCATCGAGCTTCCTCATGCCGATGGCATTCGGCTCGCTGCTCGGCGGCATCGTGACCCTTGTGGGCACCTCACCCAACATCATCGTGTCCCGGGTCAGGGAGGAGTTGCTGGGCGAGCCCTTCGGCATGTTCGATTTCACGCCCGTGGGCCTCGGCATCGCGCTTGCGGGCGTGGTGTTCCTGGCCTTCGGCTATCGCCTGCTGCCGCAGGGCCGCAAAGGAGCCGCGTCCCTTGATGCCGCCCTCGACATCAAGGATTACGTGACCGAGGCCCGCGTGACGGCGGAGTCCGACGTGGTCGGCCGGACGGTGGCGGACCTGCACAAGCTCGCCAACGGCGAGGTCAAGGTCGCGTCGATCATCCGCAACGAGACCCGCAGCTCGAGCCCGCTGCCCGATGCAACCATCCGCGAGAACGACGTGCTCATGCTGGAGGGCGAATCGGATGCGCTCGAAAGCACCGTCGTTCGCGCCGGGCTGAAGCTCAGTCGCGACCATCACCAGCCGGAGACCGACGAGGCCACGGACGAGATCGGTGCCATCGAGGCCATCGTCGGGCCGAATTCCGTGCTGACCGGGCTGTCGGCAGAGCGCATCGGCCTCTACGAGCGCTTCGGCGTCAACCTCATCGCGGTGAGCCGCAGCGGCGAGCGGTTCAAGGAGCGCCTGCGCACCATCACCCTGCGGGCCGGCGACGTGATCGTGCTCCAGGGCAATCTCAAGCGGCTGCCCGACACCTTGCGGGATCTCGGCTGCCTGCCGCTGGCGGAGCGCGAGATCCGCCTGGGGAGCGCGCGCCGGAGCCTGGTCCCCGCCGGCATTCTGGCGGTCACCATGGTGCTGGTGGCCTTCAACATCCTGCCGGTCGCCATCGCGTTCTTCGGCGCGGGCGTCCTGCTCGTGCTGTTCGGCTCTCTCTCCTTACGCGAGGCCTACGAGACCATCGAATGGCCGATCATCGTGATGCTGGGAGCCCTGATCCCGGTCAGCGAATCGATCCGCACCACGGGCGGCACGGACCTGATCGCCGGCTGGCTCTCATCGGCCGCCAACATGCTGCCGCCGACCGGCGCCCTCGTGCTGATCATGGTGGCGGCCATGGCCGTGACGCCGTTTCTCAACAATGCCGCCACCGTGCTGGTGATGGCCCCCATCGCGGCGAGCTTCGCGGGCCAGCTCGGCTTCAGGCCGGATGCGTTCCTGATGGCGGTGGCGATCGGCGCGGCCTGCGACTTCCTCACGCCCATCGGCCACCAGTGCAACACCCTGGTCATGGGGCCGGGCGGCTACCGGTTCGGCGATTACTGGCGGCTCGGGCTGCCGCTCTCGATCATCGTGGTGGTGGTCGGCATCCCGCTGATCATGCTGTTTTGGCCGCTGAACTGATTTAGCGAAGGAAGGCCGTGAGCAGCAGGGTCGTGCCCGCCGCCGAGGTCGAAAGGGCCACGATCATCGCCCAGATGTGCAGCCGGTCCCGCTCCTCCTGATTCAGGAGAGGACGGTAGCGTGAATCCGAGCGGCCGAAGATGAAGCTGGCGTTGCGCACCGGCCGCGGATCATGCGGCATCACGCAGAAGCTCGACCGCACCATGGATCGCACCGGCTGATGGTGGGGGCTGTAGGACGGCTCGCGAGACATCGGCAGGGTCATGGCTTACGCAACACAGGAAGAGATCGTGAGCCAGACGCTCGCCCCCAAGCCATGAACGCGAGGTAAAGATGCCGCATCACTTGCCGGCGTCGTAAACCAAACCTTTACGGCCGGTCGATCTTAGGGGTGGATAAGTCCGGTGATCGCGGCGCGCACAGGCGCTTCCCGCGCCTGTGCGCTCGCCGTAGCCGCATGGCAGTTCCGGTCACAGGAAACGGGTCGCCCACGGGCTGAACTTGTGTCATCCCTCGCTGCAACAGCGCAGGGCACCCGAATGACACAGGCACCGATCCACAAGACCATGACGGCGTCCGACTGGGCGCTCCTGATCGCCCTGTCCATCGTCTGGGGCGGCTCCTTCCTCTTCGTCGGTATTGCCGTGAGGGAACTGCCCCCGCTGACCATCGTGGCGTCCCGCGTGGTGATGGGAGCGGCGGCCCTGCTGATCGTGCTGCGCATCCTGGGCGTTCACCTGCCGCGCACCCGTCAGGCCTGGGGCGCCTTCCTGGGCATGAGCATCCTCAACAACGTCATACCCTTCACGCTCATCGTCTGGGGACAGAGCCACATCGCCAGCGGCCTGGCCTCGATTCTCAACGCCACCACGCCGCTCTTCACCGTGATCGTGGCGCATTACCTGACGGCGGACGAGCGCCTCACCGGCCAGAAATTCGCAGGAGTCCTCGTGGGCTTCGTCGGCGTGGCGGTCATGATCGGCGCCGCTGCCATGGCGTCCTGGGATGCCAGCATCCTGGCGCAGCTGGCGATCCTGGGCGCTGCCCTGTCCTACGGCTTTTCGGGCGTGTTCGGGCGGCGCTTCAAGACCTTAGGGATTCCGCCGCTTGCGACAGCGGCCGGTCAGGTGACGGTGTCGAGCGCGCTTCTGCTGCCGGTGGCGCTGATCGTCGACCGGCCTTGGAATCTCGGCCTGCCGAGCACCGAAGCCATTCTCTCCATGGTTGCGCTCGGCCTGGTTTCGACGGCCTTCGCCTATCTGATCTTCTTCCGGCTGCTCGCGCGGGCCGGCGCCACGAATGTGGGGCTCGTCACCTTCCTTATCCCAGTGAGCGCCATCCTGCTCGGCGTGCTGGTCCTCGGCGAAACGCTGGCCCTCCGGCACATTGCCGGCATGGCGCTGATCGGCGCAGGCCTCATCCTCATCGACGGCCGCGCGATCTCGGCCGTGACGGCGCGGTTTACCGCGAAGCGGCTGGCGACGCGCGGAAACGGTTGAACATCATGTCCGGCGCGCTGGTGTTGTGGCGCGACGGCACGAGCCGGCCCATCCAGGCATCCGTCGCCCTGCCGCCCCGGAATCCCATGATCGGCTCCTCGCGCCAGGAGCGGGCGCCCTCCTCGCGCACGGCGACGCGGGCCACGTCCGCATTGAACTCGGTCACGTACATCGAGCGCAGGCCCGCGAAGGGCAGGCCGGAGACCGCCTGATCGAACCTGACGTCGAGCGTCATGCGCTCTTCGTTGAGCGCCTTCATGGCGACACTCGCCTTGCCGCCCTTGGCCAGGGTGAGCGTGAAGGTCATGGTTGCCGGATCGAAGGCGACATCCTTCAGGTTCACCACCGGGCGCTGATCGAATTCCACCGGACCGACCAGGAAGGACGAGCCGTAGGAGGTCCAGTCCAGGTGGCCGGGCGGCAGCGGCTTGATGCGCCAGTAGCCGTCGCCCGGATAGATCACGAGCACCTCCACGGCCTTGTCGCCGCGCTTCTTCAGCAGCTGGAGCATGTGGATGTTGCGCTCGACTTTTGTGCCGATGGTCACCGTCACGTCGCTGGGGCGCCAGAACTCGGTGAAGGACAGGCCTTTGATCTGCACATCTGCATCCTCGTAGAGGGTGCTCATGGTCGGATGCGGCTTGCTGGAGGTCTCTTCCGAGATGTCCTCGCAGGCGGTCCAGTCCGGCTCCCAGCGATCTTGGCTGAGGGCGCCCATATAGGCCGGGTGGACGGCCTCGATCTGGAAATGCTTCACCTCACTTGACGCGAAGTTGATCGCCACATTGTCCTTTTCGGCGCAGAGCACCGGCTCGCTGGTGTTCGTCACCTCGACGGCCAAGCCGTCGAGGGTGGCGGCGCCGGCCGCGGTGGCAAGGCCGAGGAAGCCGAGGGCGAGGAGCCTGGAGAGGAGCATGAAGATCGTCCGGTGTGTCTGCGGAAGCGGGGCTGGTAGATAGCGCGGACCGACTATGCCGTCGAGCCAGGGAACGTTTGCGGGAGGGCCTGTTGATCTGGCATGGCAGATGTCACATCTCTAGCATTAGAGATCGGGTCGTGCCTGTGCTAGGGTGCAGCCGAGCCTCAAAGCGTGGCCTGAGGGGTGTAGAGCCCCGAAACACCGGATTTTCCGCCAGAAGTGAGGCTGTTTGCCCGAGTTTTCGATGATGCGCCTGACCTTGAGCCTGTCCGACAATCCCGCCACGACCCTGGTCGAGCGGGCGATCATGGAGTTCCGCAGCGCCCGACCCGTCTTGATCGACAGGCCGGAGGGCAGCGCGATCGTGATCGGCGTCGAGGATCTGGACGAGGCCAGGGCCGCCGAGCTCGGCGCCGTTGCGGGCTCTCATGCCCATCTGGTGCTGCCGGCCGCAAGGCTTCGCCGTCTCGGCCTCGAGCGGGAGGCTCCCGGACGCGTGGCCCTGCCGGTGATCGATAAAGACCGCGTGGAGGCGCTCGCCCTCAAGGTGGATGGCCGCATCGATGCGCCGGTTCGCGCCGCCGATGACCTCGACGAGGAGGCGCTGGAGCTTGCCCGCCTGTCCCTGGTCCTGCCGGCCGTGATCGTCGTGCCGCTGGCCGAAGAGATCGACATCGACGCGTCCATGATCCGCGTGCCGGGCGAAGCGATCCGCGGCTACCGCCGCGCCAAGGCGGCCGATCTGGCGATTGTCAGCCGCGCACCCGTGCCTCTGGACGGCGCACCCTTGAGCGAGTTCGTGGTGTTCCGCGGCGGCGAGGGCCTGC
>JAESFL010000182.1_pt1 | contig 56183 bp, 57 predicted proteins | sample 9269401 | NCBI WGS metagenome assembly JAESFL01 (sample SAMN14506025, study PRJNA617098) | algae metagenome | isolation source: Gloeocapsa sp. UFS-A4-WI-NPMV-4B04 and co-occurring heterotrophs from desert... | place: USA: Utah | collected 2006-10-01 | reverse complement strand
TGATGAATTCGGGCACGGTTCTCACCTGGGATCTTCCCGGTCCCGTGCTCGACAAGCATTCCACCGGCGGCGTGGGCGACACGGTGAGCCTCGCGCTCGGTCCGGCGGTCGCAGCCTGCGGCGGCTATGTGCCGATGATCTCCGGGCGCGGTCTCGGCCACACGGGCGGCACGCTGGACAAGTTCGATTCCATTCCGGGTTACGTCACGCAGCCCGATCTCGACACGTTCCGCCGTGTCACACGCGAGGTCGGCTGCGCCATCATCGGCCAGACGGCCGATCTCGCACCGGCCGACAAACGCCTCTATGCGATCCGCGACGTGACGGCGACGGTGGAATCCATCGATCTCATCACCGCCTCCATCCTGTCGAAGAAGCTCTCCGCAGGCCTCCAGGGCCTCGTCATGGACGTGAAGTTCGGCTCCGGTGCCTTCATGGACAATGCCGAGGACGCGCGAAAGCTCGCCGAGAGCCTCGTGCTCGTCGCCAATGGTGCGGGCCTGCCGACGAGCGCGCTGCTTACGAACATGGACGAGCCGCTGGCGTCCGCCGCCGGAAATGCGGTCGAGATGGCCTATGCGGTCGATTACCTGACAGGCCGCCGCCGCGAGAAGCGCTTCCATGAGGTGACCGTGGAACTCTCCGCCGAGATGCTTGTCCTCGGCAAACTTGCCGAAAACATCACCGAAGCGCGCGCAAAGATCGAGCATGCGGTTTCATCGGGCAAGGCGGCGGAGGTCTTCCAGCGCATGGTGTCCGCACTCGGCGGCCCCGCCGACTTCCTCGACAATCACGGGAAGCATCTCCAGGCGGCGCCCATCGTCCGTCCTGTTCATGCGGATCGCTCGGGCATCGTGCGGAGCATCGCCACGCGCGATGTGGGCGTGGCCGTGGTGGCGCTCGGCGGCGGGCGCACGCGTCCTCAGGATCCCATCGATCATGCGGTTGGCCTCACGGATCTCGCAGTTGTCGGTGAGACGATTGATGCCTCGCGTCCGCTCGCCATCGTGCATGCACGCAGCGAGGATGCGGCTGAGGCAGCGGCGCAGGCCGTGCGGGCTGCTTATGCCATCGGTGATGCACAGGTTGCATCCGGCCCGAGCATTCTTGAGCGGATTGGAGCGACAGCATGAGCCTTCTCGTCGCCGTCACCTGGCAGACGCAGCCCTGGGTCGAGCGCTTCAGGCGGCTCCTGCCGGATCGCGACATCGTCGTGCTCGGCGAGGATTTCGACAAGGGCGCCATCCGCTACGTGGCGACCTGGGGACCGAAGCCCGGAAGCCTGTCGGGCCTGCCCAACCTCGAGGCGATCTTCTCGCTCGGCGCCGGCGTCGATCACCTGATGAGCTATCCCGACCTGCCGGACGTGCCGATCGTGCGCGTCGCGCAGGACGATCTCACCTATCGCATGAGTGAGTACATGGTGCTGCACTGCCTCATGTACCTGCGCGACCAGCGCCGCTTCGATGAGGACCAGAAGGCCAAGCGCTGGAAGCCCGACCGTGCGCCGCCGATCGCCGGCGATGTGCGCATCGGCATCATGGGCTTCGGCGTGCTGGGGCAGGACTCCGCCCGCAAGCTGAAAGTGATGGGCTTCGATGTCGTCGGCTGGAGCCGCACGCCGAAGGATGTCGAGGGCTTTGACGTCTTTGCCGGCGAGGATGGGCTGACGCCGTTCCTGAACCGCACCGACATCCTCATCGCCCTCATGCCGCTCACGCCGGAGACGGAAGGCATGCTCAACCGCTCCCTGTTCGAGAGGCTCGCCCGCGACGGCAGGCTCGGCGGACCGATCCTGATCAATGCGGGGCGCGGCAAGCTGCAGGTGGAGGCGGACATCCTGGCCTGCCTCAATGACGGCACCTTGAAGGCCGCGACCCTCGACGTCTTCGAGACCGAGCCCCTGCCGGAGGACTCGCCGCTCTGGACTCATCCCAGCGTCACGGTCACACCGCACAACTCGGCGACCAGCGAGCCGGAAGCAACCGCGCGCTACATCGCGCAGCAGATCCGCCGTTATGAGGCCGGTGAGCCGTTCGAGGCCTTGGTTGACAAGAAACGCGGGTATTGAAGAAAAAGCTCACTGTCATTCCGGGGCGGGCATAGGCCGAGCCCGGAATCCATAACCACTGCCAGTGCAGAGTAAGGCGCGTCGGTTTCAGAAGCGCATCTCTCGAAGGATGTGGAGGTTATGGATTCCGGGCTCCGCTACGCGGCCCCGGAATGACAGAAGAGGAAGCTAGCCCAGCCGCCTGATCGCGCTGATCGGCCCGTAGCTTCTCAGGCGGATGCGCTCTTCGGCCACCGCCAGCGGCTCGATCATGACGGTCATGCTGTGGCCGGTGGCGTGGATGAAGTTCGTCTCGTCCATCATCAGGCCCACATGGCCCTTCCAGAACACCAGATCCCCGCGCTTGAGCCCGCTCAAGTCCGGCTTCACCTCGACCGCAGTGCCGAGCTCGCGCTCCTGCATGTCGCTGTCGCGCGGCGCCTTGATGCCGGCCGCCGTCAGCGCGGTCTGGGCAAGGCCGGAGCAGTCGATGCCGAGGCTCGTCTTGCCGCCCCAGAGATAGGGTGTGTGCAGGAAGCGCTCGGCCACTGCCACATAATCCGCTTCGAACGCATCGAGGCCTGCGAGGTGCGCGGCGAAGATCCAGCCACCGGTGGCAAGCCGTGCGTAGTCGCCTTCAGTTCCGGTCACCGAGACCTTGGAGTTCAAGGTCAGGTAGCTCTGATAGGGAAGCTTCAGGTTCGGGCCCGGATAGACGAAGGTGCGGATCGCGCGCACCTTGTGGGTCGGCTCCGGCCCGGCCTCGCCCATGGCTTCGCTCGGCAGATAGCCCACATAGCCGTCGTCGTGCAGCTGCACCCAGGCCCAGCCTTCGTGCTCGTCATAGACGGTCACGCTCTCCCCGAAGATCGCCTGCGTGTCCACGGGCGCCTCGCGGGAGGGGTGGCGGTGCAGGGCGGAAAAGGTGGCAACGACGCGCTTGACCGTGCCGGTCGTGAACCGCTCGGCTTCGACCTGCCCGCGCAGGCGCTCATCGGCGAGATCGGTGCGGACGGGCGTGATGCGGCGATCGAAACTCATCGGGGCAGCTCCTTGGTCTGTAACCAAATCTCGTAGCCGCTTCGGCGCTGAAACGCCAGCGGCTCAAGCGCCGTAGCGCTCCTTCAGGAGAGCGTACATCAGGCGTGCGGCATGGACCTCGCCACCTTCGGGACGCCCCGGCTTGGTGGCGTTGTTCCAGGCGAAGATGTCGAAATGAACATGGGCCTTCGCGGCCTCCACGAAGCGGCGCAGGAACAGGGCCGCGGTGATCGAGCCGCCCATCGGCCCGCCGGTGTTGTTCATGTCGGCGAACTTGGAATCGAGTTGGGCTTGGTAAGGGTACCAGAGCGGCAGGCGCCAGACCGGGTCGTTCACCGCTGTGCCGTGACGGGCAATGTCGGCGGCGAGCGCATCGTCGTCGGTGTAGAAGGGCGGCAGCTCGGGCCCGAGCGCCACGCGGGCGGCACCCGTGAGCGTAGCGAAATCGACGATGAGCTCCGGGCTTTCCTCGTCCGCGAGCGCGAGGGCATCGGCCAGGATGAGGCGGCCCTCCGCATCCGTGTTGCCGATCTCGACCGAGATGCCCTTGCGGCTCGGCAGAATGTCGCCGGGGCGGAAGGCGTTGCTGGAGATCGAGTTTTCTACTGCCGGAATAAGGACGCGCAGGCGCACCGGGAGCTTGGCGCCCATGATCATGTCGGCCAGCGCCAGCGTGGCCGCAGCGCCGCCCATGTCCTTGCGCATGAGCAGCATGGACGAGGCGGGCTTGATGTCGAGGCCGCCCGTGTCGAAGGCCACGCCCTTGCCGACAAGCGTGATGCGCGGCGCATCGGCCCTGCCCCAGGTGGAGTCGATCAGGCGCGGTGGCGTGATGGACGCGCGGCCCACCGCATGGATCATCGGGAAGTTCTGCTCCAGCAGATCGTCGCCAACGATGCTGGTGAAGGAGGCGCCATGACGGTCCGCCAGCTGACGCGCCGCTGCTTCGATGCCGTCGGGGCCGAGATCGCTCGTCGGTGTGTTGACGAGGTCGCGGCTTGTCACGACTGCGTTTGCAATGCGCGCCACGTCTTCCGCATCGGCGCCGTTCGGAACGACGAGGCGCACGGCCTTCTCGCTGCGCTTGCGGTAGCGGCTGAAGCTGTACGCGCCGAGCAGCCAAGCGAGCGCGGCAAGCGTCGGGTTCGGCGCCTCGGTCTCGAAGCGATAGACGCCGTCCGGCAGCAGCGTGGGGAGCTTGCCGGGGAGGAATGGATCGCTGTGCCGGGTGTCCGCTCCGTTGACGCCGAAAGCGACGCCGAACAGCTCACCATTGGCATCAGGGAGCAGGCAATGGCTCCCGGCCTTGCCCGCAAACCCTAGCGCCTTCGCAAAGCCCTGCGCCAGCGGCGGCAGGCCCCCGGCGATCTCGGTCCAGGTCTGCTCGGTGACGAGCCAGATCGGCTTCGAAGCTTCATTTGCAGGGGCGAGGAGGGGATGAGGCATGGATAATGACCTGGGCGGTTGAGGAGATTGCAGGCAGTTTTAAGCGCTTGAAACGCGTGTGTCATCCTTCCCTAGCCGTCATCCCGGACGGCGCAGCCGATCCGGGATCGCAAGACAAGTAAAGCGCGGGTTTCCCTCCCCCTTGTGGGGAGGGTCAGGGTGAGGGTGCCGGCGCCCCACCTTCATAAGCTATCGCACACACCCCCACCTCCAACTCCTCCCCACAAGGGGGAGGAGGGCTACAGCGCCACACTCGTCCAACGATCCCGGATCTGCGCTGCACTCCGTCCGAGATGACGGTCGTGGTTTATCCTAGCGCATGCGTCCGCACGATCCGCGCAAGACCTGCAATCAGAGCCTGCTGCGTATCCTTGATCTCGGCCTCGATACCGTGGCGCTTGAGCGCGTGGACGTAGAGTTCCGCACGCTCCGGCGCGGCCAGGATGGTGACAAAATCTGGACGGCCGAACTGGGACAGCGCCCCGTTGATCTCGTCGCCGGTGAGCAGGCCGGACAGATAGGGGGCAAGCAGGCTGCTGTTCATGCGGTTGGACACGACCGATGCGCGGGCGCTGAACAGGAGATGCAGCAGGCCGACGCGGGCTTCGCCGGCGTTGCGCTCGGCCGCCTCAAGGCCGAGATCGAAGCCCTTTGGATCCTCGGGTTGAGTGGCCGGGCGGCCGATCATGGAATGCTCGCGCAGCAGCGCATACATCTCGCCGGTCATGGAGGTGGCGAAGCGCTCAATGCGGCCACCCCGCATCAGGATCCATTTGGGATGCGTGCCGGCCGAGCAGATCAAGCCATCCTCGATGCCAGCGCCCATTACCAAGGTTTCCTCGCCGCGCATGACGTCGGCGGCTCCCGGAGCCGGCTCGCAAAACAGGCCTGGAATGATATGGCCCTTGCGGCCGTTCCCCAGATCCACCGGCACGAGCGCCTGGGCGATTTCCGCAGGACCTGCCGGGCAGGAGGCGTAGGGCGCCTCGACCCAACCCTCGCGGCTGCCCACCATCCCGACAAGCAGCACTGGCGCGTCGGGTTCGGCCTGAAGCCAAGGCCCGCACTGACGCAGGAAAACATCGCGGTGCTGGCCTTGTCGGAGGGCCGAAACGCCCTCATCGGACGAGACCTGATCGAGCACGGTTTCGTTCTCGATCAAGTAGCCGCGAAAGCGGGTCGTTCCCCAGTCGGCGACGATGAAGCGCAAGGCCGATGACTCCCGTTGAAAGTTGCGCAGGGATAAGTCGCGCGGGCTTTAGCGCGTTCCGTACATGCGGTCGCCCGCGTCACCCAAGCCCGGCACGATATAGCCGTGATCGTTCAGGCGCTCGTCGATGGCGGCGGTCCAGATATGCACGTCCGGGTGCGCGCTGCGCAGCCGCTCGATGCCTTCGGGCGCGGCCAGAAGGCAGACGAAGCGCAGGTCCTTCGCGCCGCGCTCCTTCAGGCGCTCGATGGCGGCCACGGCCGAGTTGGCGGTGGCGAGCATCGGGTCGAGCACCAGCACCATGCGGTCGGCGAGATCCGACGGAGCCTTGAAGTAGTATTCCACAGCCTGGAGCGATTCCGGATCGCGGTAGAGCCCGATATGGGCCACGCGCGCGGCCGGCACCAGGGTGAGCATGCCGTCGAGAAAGCCGACGCCGGCGCGCAGGATGGGAGCCAGCACCAGTTTCTTGCCGGCGATCTGCGCGCCTTCCATGGTGGTCATGGGCGTCTCGATCCGGATGCGCTCGATCGGCAGATCGCGGGTGACCTCGTAGCAGAGGAGCATGCCGATTTCGTTGAGGAGCTGGCGGAAGCCCTTCGTCGAGCGTTCCTTGTCCCGCATCAGGGTCAGCTTGTGCTGAACCAGCGGATGATCGACCACCGTGACGCCCTGCATGTTTTTTCCCTCTTTGATCGTCATCTGCTGATTCATCTAAAATACGGTCCCGTCACTGATCACGCTCAGCGGAGGCGAGCCGTCGCCGCGCTTTTCCTTCGCCAGTCTCCGCCCCGTCGCCCAGGTGCCGCCTTCGAGCGCCTTGGCGAGCGGGAAGTCCGCTGCGGAAAATCCTAGCCTTGCGCGGATCGGATCGGCAATGCGGTCGAGAAGGGCGACCGTCAAGGCCCGCCACTCCACCACGAGCTGCGAATCCACAGCATGGGCGCGGCCCGCATCCGCGGGATCCTTCAGGGCAATCACGCCGCTATCGAGGAAGAGCCCGCCGTTGCGGTATTCCGGCAGGCCCGTTAGCCCGTCGATCTCGACCACGGAGAAGTCCGCCCATTCGAGCGGCTCGATCAGCGAATACGAGAGCCACTGGGACAGCTTGTGGAAGGGCACGAGCCCCTTCGTGGCATCCTGTGCCTCGACCAGAGGATGGCGCCAGGTGTCGCCGAGATCGACGTTGCCGAGCGCAATGCGGCCGGGCCAGATCGGGCCGAGATTGGTCAGAAGCGCCTCGAGGATCGCGGTCGCCTTGATGCGCTCGCCCTCGGCGGTTGCGGCGATGACGTCGAAGAGGCCGCCGGGGCGCGGATCGTCGACCTGTCCGAAGATGTCGGGGTTCGTCGCGACCACGCGCCCGAGGCGGTTGAGAAGCGCGGCGCGGCCTTCAAGGCCGACGAGCGGATTATCATCTGAGACCTGGAAGCCTTCGGCCAGATCCTCAGCCGTCAGCGTCATCAGCACGTCCGCGTCGACGCGGAAGGGGTCTTCAGGCCGGCTGGAAAAGGCGCCGCTCACGAACATGTCGAAGCTCGCCACCGCAAGGCCCTCGGAGCGGATATAGGTCTCGCCCGTCCGGCCTTCCTCGTAGCGCCATTGCGCACCCGCGCCCGCATCGAGCAGCACGGACACGATGGCGAGATCGAAGGCGGCGCGAGCCATCTCGGCAGCGTTCTCCCACGGTGCGCCATGCATCACCGCGCCCCAGCGCTCGTGCCCTCCGGCGGCGAAGTGGCGCCAGCGGGCATGGAACGGAATGTCGAGGGAAGGGTAGGCAGTGCGGATCGTCTTCACGACCTCGTCGGCGCAAGGCTCAAGCCGCCCGAGATCGACCGTGAAGTGCTGGAGACGGCCTTCGAGACCCGCCTGCAGAAGCTGATGCGACCGCTCCCGCACCGCCGCGGCGGAGAGAAGGCTTCGGGCGGCTTTGGTCTCAGGAGACAGGTCAGGCTGGTCGGTCACTCAGGGCTCCGATGATCTCAAGCTTAAGATGCGATAGCACAAACTTTTGGCACCACATCATCCGCAGGCCAGGCGGCCTGACGGAAAGGTTAAAAACGAAGCGGGCACCGGCGGCGAGCCGGCACCCGCTTCGGGATCGTGCGCATCAGAAGCGTTCGAGGTCGCGACCCTTCACCTGCTCCAATGCCGAGGCATCCGGCGCGCCTTCCGGCGTGTAGTAGCCGGCCGCCTTCTTGGCTTCGATCTCCACCTGCGCGTCCGGCGGCACCAGATCGGCCGGGATCGGCACGCGCTCAACCACCTCGATGCCGGAGCCGGTGATCGCGTCGTACTTCATGTTCGACATGGACATGAGCCGGTCGATGCGCTGGATGCCGAGCCAGTGCAGCACGTCGGGCATGAGCTGCTGGAAGCGCGCATCCTGCACGCCGGCGACGCATTCGGTGCGCTCGAAATACGTCGAGGCCTGGTCGCCGCCTTCCTGCCGCTTGCGCGCATTGTAGACCAGGAACTTGGTGACCTCGCCCAGCGCGCGGCCTTCCTTGCGGTTATAGGCGATCACGCCGACACCGCCGGTTTGCGCCTCGCGCACGCATTCCTCGATGCCGTGCACGAGATAGGGCCGGCAGGTGCAGATGTCGGAGCCGAACACGTCGGAGCCGTTGCACTCGTCATGCACGCGGCAGGCGATGCGGGTTTTCGGGTCGCTCAGGCGCGACACGTCGCCCACCACGTAGACCGTGATGTTGCCGATGGGCGGCAGGAACACGCTCACATCGGGACGGGTGACGAGTTCCGGGAACATGCCGCCGGTCTGCTCGAACAGGGTGCGCCGCAGCTCGCCCTCGGAGCAGCCGAAGCGCTCGGCAATGCCCGGCAGGTACCAGACCGGATCGACCGCGATCTTCGTGACCGAGATGTCGCCGGATTCGTGCAGGAATCCGCCATCGGGCTTGAGGCGGCTTGCCCCCATGGCCGAGAGGATCTCCGGCATGTTGAGGCGGGCCTTGGTCACCGCGATGCTCGGGCGGATATCGACCCCGCCGGCGATGTCGTTCTGGAAGATCTCGCCGACCATGTGACCCCAGGGGTCGAGAGACACGATCTTGCCCGGATCGAACCATTGCGGATGCGGGCCGATCTCCGCGGTCGGGTGGGTGTTGTGAAGATCGGGCCGCGACAGGGGGTTCATCGCCCGGGCCGAGATGGCGAGCGCCCGATAGAGCGAATAGGAACCGCCATGGGCGCCGATCACGTTGCGGTCGGCCGGATTGGTGACGCTGCCGATGATCGGCCCTCGTTCCTTGGGGTCCTTGGCCCCCCACTTGATCGGATGCTTGATGGTGCCGGTGTTCGGCTCGGGATGGGATGTGAGCCGGATATGCGTCGAGCGGTTGGGCGAGCTCATGAACAATCTTCCACGCGAGAACGGGAAGACTCCCTCGACCGATCGCCGGAGAGCCTCCATACGATCTATGGGAGACTGATCTAAAGTTGCGGGGCCGTCAATGGCATAGGGGCCTGTGCAGCTTGGCCGCTCAAAGCCGGGCGCAATCACTTCCACGTCGTCCCCGGACCTGTTCCGGGGATCGACGTCTTACAACTGCTCAAAAGACGTGGATGGCCGGGACGAGCCCGGCCATGACGAGGGGCGGTTAGAGCCAGGGCGTTCCCTTGCCCGGATTCCTAACGCCCAGGTGAGCCAGCACGCTGGCCCCGATATCGGCAAAGCTTTCGCGCCGTCCGATGGCGCCAAGCTTCAATCCGGGGCCGAAGCTCAGGATCGGCACGTGCTCACGGGTATGGTCGGAGCCGCGCCAGGAGGGGTCGTTGCCGTGGTCGGCCGTGATGATGACGAGATCGCCCGGCTTGAGAGCGGCCTCGATCTCCGGAACGCGCCGGTCGAAGGCCTCGAGCGCGGCCGCATAGCCGGGAATGTCGCGGCGATGGCCGAACTCGCTGTCGAAATCCACCAGATTGGCGAAGATGAAGCCGCCGTCGGGCAGATCGCCCATGCCCTCAATGGCGGCCGACAGGCAGGCGTCGTTGCCGTTCGGTTTGATCTCCCGGCCCGTTGAGCGATGGGCGAAGATGTCGCCGATCTTGCCGACGGTGACGACGGAGCGGCCTGCTTTGATGAGCGTGTCGAGGATGGTGTCCGAAGGCGGCGGCGTGGCGAAGTCCTTGCGGTTGCCGGTGCGCTTGAAGCCGGCTTCGGGCGAGCCCACGAAGGGGCGGGCGATCACGCGGCCGATCTTGTATTCGTCGCAGAGTTCGCGTCCGATGCGGCACAGTTCGTAGAGCCGCTCCAGCCCGAAGCTCTCCTCGTGAGCGGCGATCTGCAGCACGCTGTCGACGGAGGTGTAGACGATGGGCTTGCCCGTGCGCATGTGCTCCGCGCCGAACTCGTCGATGACGGCGGTGCCGGAGGCGTGCTTGTCGCCGAGGATGCCGGGCAGGTTGCCGCGCGCGATGAGCGCCGTGGTCAATTCCTCAGGAAAGGTTGGGATCGTGCTGGGGAAATAGCCCCAGTCGAAGGTGACGGGCACGCCCGCGATCTCCCAATGGCCCGAGGGCGTATCCTTGCCCTTGGAGGTCTCGACGCCGTAGCCCCAGGCACCTTCGAGCGGCCCTTGCGGCGCAAGGCCCGGCGGCATGCGCCCCGTCGAGGCCTCGCAGGCGAGCCCAAGGCCCAGCGCGGTCATATGCGGCAGATGGAGCGGCCCCTGGCGCAGGCCGGCCTGATCGCCGCGTCCCTCGGCGCAGGCCTCCGCGATGTGCCCGAGCGTGTCGGCACCGACATCGCCATAGGCGTCGGCATCCTCCGCGCCGCCGATACCGACGGAGTCGAGCACAATGAGAAGAGCGCGAGGCATCGAATGCTGGTCCTTCAAGTCACAAGAAACATGACTGATACGTCATTGCGGCAAAAGATGCGATGGCCCCTATTTGTGGTGCTGCCCTCCAGGCATGCGACCCTGGTGAAAGCGACTGAGTGGCGATGTGCAGGCATGGTCGAACAGGGGCGCACTATTCGCGGACCGCGTTCGACGCTGCCGTCTCAAGATTGAAGGCGGCGGCGAACAGCGCCTTGGTGTAGTCGGTGCGGGGTGCTGCGAAGATGCTCTCGGCCGAGCCCTCCTCGACGATCTGGCCGTTCTGCATCACCACCACATGGTTCGCGAGCGCCCGCACGACCTTCAAATCGTGGCTGATGAACATGTAGGCGAGGTCGCGCCGCTTCTGCAGGTCGCGCAGCAGCTCCACGATCTGCGCCTGCACGGACATGTCCAGCGCCGAGGTCGGCTCGTCGAGCATGATGAATTGCGGCTCCAGGGCCATGGCGCGGGCAATGGCGATGCGCTGGCGCTGGCCGCCGGAGAATTCGTGCGGGTAGCGGTCCATGGTGGCGGGGTCGAGGCCCACATCCTCCAAGGCTTTGGCCACCACGTCGCGCCGCTGCGCGTAAGTAAGAGATTTGTTCTGGACGAGCAGTCCTTCCTCGACGATCTCGGCAATCGACATGCGCGGGGAGAGGGAGCCGTAAGGGTCCTGGAACACCACCTGGAGGTTCTTGCGCATGGGGCGGATGTCGTTGGCGCGCATGCCGTCGATGCGGTTGCCGAGGAACACGATGGGACCTTCCGACTGCACGAGGCGCAGGATCGCGAGCCCCAGCGTGGTCTTGCCGGAGCCGGACTCGCCCACGACACCCACCGTCTCGCCCCGGCGCACGCGCACGGACACGCCGTCGACGGCCTTCACATGGCCGACAGTGCGCTGGAAGAAGCCGCGCTTGATCGGAAACCAGACCTTGATGGGACCTGCCTCGACGATGACCGGGGCATCGTGCGGAACGGGATTGGCACGGCCTTTGGGTTCTGCCGCCAGCAGCCGCTGCGTGTAGGGATGATGCGGATTGCCGAAGACCTCTTCGACGGTTCCGTGTTCGACGATCTTGCCCTTGAACATCACGCAGACGCGGTCGGCGATCTTGCGCACGATGCCGAGATCATGGGTGATGAAGAGCATGGACATGTTGAGCCTGCTCTTCAGCTCGGCGAGAAGCTTCAGGATCTGCGCCTGCACCGTCACGTCGAGAGCCGTTGTCGGCTCGTCGGCGATGAAGAGGTCGGGCTCGTTGGCGAGCGCCATGGCGATCATCACGCGCTGTCGCTGGCCGCCGGAGAGCTGGTGCGGATAGGCGCCAAGTCTCGACTCCGCCTCGCGGATGCCGACGAGCTGCAGCAGTTCCAGGGTGCGGGTACGCGCCTCGCGGTCGTTGAGGCCGCGATGCAGTTTCAGGATCTCGCCGACCTGCCGGTCGATGGTGTGGAGCGGGTTGAGGGAGGTCATCGGCTCCTGGAACACCATGGTGATGTCGTTGCCGCGGACCTTGCGCATCTCGTTCTCGTCCGCCGGGATCAGGTCCTTGCCTTTGAACAGGACGCGGCCCGAGGGGTGATGCGCGGACGGATAGGGCAGGAGCTTGAGAACGGAGAGCGCCGTCACCGACTTGCCGGAACCGGACTCGCCCACCAGCGCCACCGTCTCGCCGGGCATCACGTCGAAGGACACGCGGTCCACCGCCAGCATATCGCCCCCGCCTTGGCGGAACGCGACGGAGAGGTCCTGAACCGAGAGGAGGGGTTCTGTCATCGGAACGTCTTTCTCGGATCGAAGGCATCGCGCACGGCTTCGCCGACGAAGATGAGAAGGCTGAGCATGAGGGCGATCACGAAGAAGCCGGCAAGGCCGAGCCATGGCGCCTGAAGGTTGGCCTTGCCCTGCGCCAGCAGTTCGCCCAGCGACGGCGAGCCCGGCGGCAGGCCGAAGCCGAGGAAGTCGAGCGAGGTCAGCGTCGTGATCGAGCCGTTGATGATGAAGGGCATGAAGGTCAGCGTCGCCACCATGGCGTTCGGCAGCAGGTGCTTGAACATGATGGTGGCGTTGGACAGCCCCAAGGCCCGCGCGGCGCGCACGTATTCGAAGTTGCGCGCGCGCAGGAATTCCGCACGCACCACGCCCACCAGCGACACCCATGAGAACAGCAGCAGGATGCCGAGCAGCACGAAGAAGCTCGGCGTGATCACGGCCGAGATGATGATGAGCAGGTAGAGGGATGGAATGGCCGTCCAGACCTCGATGAAGCGCTGGAACAGCAGGTCCGTCCAGCCGCCGTAATAGCCCTGCACGGCGCCGGCCAGGATGCCGATGATCGACGAGATGCCGGCCAGCGTCAGGCCGAACAGCACCGAGATGCGGAAGCCGTATATGAGGCGCGCGACCACATCACGTCCCTGATCGTCCGTGCCGAGCCAGTTCCACTCGATGTCGTTGCAGCCCGTGCCGCCGTTGCGTTCCGCGATGGGGCGGCACTGCTCGTCGGTGAGCATCCAGGTCGGCGGCGCGGGCGCCGGGACGGGAAGGTCGAGGTTGTGCGTGGTGTAGGAGAAGCGGACAGGGGCCCAGAGCAGCCATCCGTTGTCCTGGATCTCCTTGGCGATGACCGGATCGCGGTAATCCGTGACCGCCAGAAAGCCGCCGAACTTCTCCTCCGGATAATCCACGAAGGCCGGATAGAGCAGCTCGCCCTTGTAGGAGGCGAGGATTGGCTTGTCGTTGGCGATGAGCTCCGCGAACAGGCTGAGCACGAACAGGATCATGAAGATCCAGAACGACCAGTAGCCGCGCCGGTTCGCCTTGAAGTTTTCCAGCCGGCGCCGGTTGAGGGGCGAGAGCTTGATGAAGCCCTGGACCGGCAGGGGCGGCGCGACGGGCGAGGACGCAGGGGAGACGACGGGAACGTTCTCGTTCATCTCACGCCTCCCTGGTCTCGAAATCGATCCGCGGATCGATCCAGGTATAGGTGAGGTCGGACACGAGGTTCACCGCCAAGCCCACCAGCGAGAAGATGTAGAGGTTGGCGAAGACCACCGGATAGTCGCGGTTCACGATAGACTCGAAGGACAGAAGCCCGAGCCCGTCGAGCGAAAAGATCGTCTCGATGAGGAGCGCGCCGGCGAAGAACGCCCCGATGAAGGCGCCGGGAAAGCCCGCGATCACGATCAGCATCGCATTGCGGAACACGTGGCCGTAGAGCACCTGCCGCTCTGACAGGCCCTTCATGCGCGCGGTCAGCACGTATTGTTTGCGGATCTCGTCGAGGAAGGAGTTCTTCGTCAGCAGGGTCGAGGTGGCAAACGCCCCCAGCGCCATGGCGGTGATCGGCAGAACGAGGTGCCAGAAGTAATCGGCGATCTGCCTATACCAAGGCATGAAGGCCCAGTTCTCCGAGGTCAGGCCGCGCAGGGGAAAGACCTGCCAGAACGAACCGCCGGCAAAGACCACGATCAGCAGGATCGCGAAGAGGAAGCCCGGGATCGCATAGCCGATGATGACGATGGCCGAGGTCCAGATGTCGAAGGTGGAGCCGTCGCGCACCGCCTTCTTGATGCCGAGCGGAACCGAGATGGCATAGGAGAGCAGCGTCATCCAGAGCCCGAGGCTGATCGAGACCGGCAGCTTCTCCTTGATGAGCTCCAGCACCGAAATGTCGCGAAAATAGCTCTTGCCGAAATCGAAGCGCGCATAATCCCAGATCATCTTCAGGAAGCGCTCATGGGCCGGCTTGTCGAACCCGAACTGCGTTTCGAGCTGCTTGATGAACTGCGGATCGAGCCCCTGCGCGCCGCGATAGCGCGACGAGGAGGCATCGCCCGCGCCGCCTCCGCCGGGAGCCTGGCCTCCGCCCGCCATATCGCCGCCTCCGCCGGAGATGCGCGAGGTCGCGCCTGAGTCCTGGCCCTGGAGCTGGGCGATGATGCGCTCCACGGGACCGCCGGGAGCGAACTGCACGAGCACGAAGGATATGAGCATGATCCCCAGGATGGTGGGGATCATGAGGAGAACGCGACGCGCAATATAGGCCAGCATCAAGCGCCTGCTGCTTGCCGGCCGATGCGGCCAAGGTGGGTGTCGTTGAAGCCGGAGGTGTATTTCAAGCCGTATCCCAACATGCGGTCGAACCCGATATGCGCCGCCCAGATGGCGGCGATCCCGAGCAGCATAGAGTGATCGAGGAAAAGACCAAGCCCCGCCAGAACCGCAGGCCCGAGGGTGGAGTGAAGGGCATTGTAGGCCCATGCTCCGGGCCGGGGACCGGCAAGGTAGCCTGCAAAGCTCAGGTCGGGCGTCAGGAAGAGAATGGCGTAGAGCCACCAGGACGCGCCGGTCAAGGCGAAGACCCAGGTGGCCAGGATGAAGAGGGCCAGGCCCTCGAGGCGCAGGAGAAGGCGGGGCATGTCCGCCTCCTGTCGTGTCGCAGCCGCTGTGCCCAAGCCTTATCCTCGCCCGATCCGCTTCGCCTTCTCGGCATCGTACCACCAGGTTCCCGGCGCGCCCGAGGCAAAGCGTGGCTTGGTCTCCGGACGCGAGAACTGGTCCCAATAGGCAAGCCAGTCGCTGGCCTTGAACCACATGGGAATCCAATAATGGCCCGAACGCAGAACCCGGTCCAGGGCGCGGCAGGCGATGTTGAGCTCCGGGCGCGACTTGGCTCTGCCGATGGTTTCGATCAGCGCGTCCACGGCCGGGTGCTCGATCCCGGCAAGGTTCTGCCCTCCTTGCGTCCGTGCAGCCTGAGAGCCGTAGACCGTCCGCAGGCTGTCGCCGGGTGTTGAGGAGCCGACGAGCGCCCGGCTCGTGATGTCGAAGTCGTAATCGTTCAGCCGCTGCTGGTACTGCGCCGCATCGACGATGCGCGAGCGGGCATCGATGCCGAGACGCTTCAAATTGGCCTGAAAGGGTTGGGTATGGGGCTGGAGAGAAGGCTGAAAGTCCAGGAACTCGATCACGAAGGGCTGCCCGTTCGGCAGCTTCAGAACGCCGCCGTCGCGCTTGCACCCGGCCTGCCGCAGCAGTTCGTCCGCCCGGCGCAGCAGCTGCCTGTCCTGCCCGGAGCCGTCGGAGACCGGCGGGACGATGGGCTCGCCGAAGACGGAGGCCGGCAGCCTGTCCCGGAACGGCTCCAGCAATGCCAGTTCCTCTGCCGACGGCTGCCCGACAGCCTTCATGTCCGAGTTTTCGAAGAACGAGGTCGTGCGGCGATAGGACCCGAACATGATGTTCGCGTTGGTCCATTCGAAATCGAACACCAACCCGATCGCCTCGCGGACGCGCGGGTCCTTGAACATCTCGCGGCGGGTGTTGAAGTACCAGCCCTGGATCGGTGCCGGCAGGGTGTTTGGAAGCTCCTCCTTCTTGACGCGTCCCTCGCGCGCCGCCGGGAAGTCGTAGCCCGTCGCCCAGGTCCGCGATGTCGCTTCCTCATGGAAGTTGAGCGTGCCGTTCTTGAACGCCTCGAACGCGACCGTGCGATCGCGGAAATAGTCGTAGCGGATGCGCTCGAAGTTGTTCTGCCCCACATTCACCGGCAGGTCCTTGGCCCAGTAATCGGGCACGCGGTCGAACTCGATGAAGCGCCCAACCTCGAAGCGGCCCACCTTGTACGGACCTGAGCCAAGCGGGGCTTCCAATGTGGCGGCCTCGAAATCCTTGCCCTGCCAATAGCGCTCAGAGAGGATCGGCAGTCCGGCGACGACGAGATGCAGATCGCGGCTGCGCTGAGGCGTGAACTGCACGCGCAGAACCTCGTCGGATTCCGCTTCCGCCGAGGCCAGTTGCGTCAGGAGCTGGCTGAAGACCGGGTGGCCCTTGGTCTTGAGGATGTTGAGGGAAAAGGCCGCGTCCTTCGCGGTCAGCCGCGAGCCGTCGTGGAAGCGCGCTTCGGGGCGCAAGGCGAAGCGATAGGTCAGCTTGTCCTCGGAGATGCGCACGCTTTTCGCCACGAGGCCGTAGAGCGCATCCGGCTCGTCGCCGGAGCCTGCCATCAGGGTGTCGAAGGTGCCGGCCATGCCGGCGGCGCCGTCGCCCCGCAGCACGAAGACGTTGAGCGTGTTGAACGTGTCGAAGTTCTGGTTGCCCAGGGTCTGCTTGATCTGGATCGCCAGCGTGCCGCCTTTCGGAGCGGCGGGGTTCACGTAATCGAAATGCCGGAAGTCGGGCGCATACTTCAGCTCGCCGAAGCTGGAGAGGCCATGGGACTCAGTCCCATTGCCTTCCTGCGACCAACCCGTGTGAGGAAGGAACGGGAGAGCGGCGGTCGCCGCAACTGTCGTAAGAACTCTGCGGCGGCTGAACTCTTTCATCGCGGGGCTCCGGTCTTGGCGGCCTTGGCCTCATCGTACCACCAGATGGTCGGGAAGGCCGCTCCACCATAGCGCGGCATGTTTTCGGGATGGCTGTAGCGGTCCCAGCGGGCGGTGCGCTGCTTGAGCGACGTCCATTGCGGAACCACGTAATCGTGCGCCAGCAGCACGCGGTCGAGCGCCTTCGTGGCGGCGACGAGTTCGTCGCGGTCCTTGGCGAAGATGATGCGATCGATGAGCGCGTCGACAGCAGGGTCCGCAATGCCTGCGAGGTTCTGCGATCCTTCGCGCTGTGCGGCCTGCGAGCCCCAGAATTCACGCTGCTCGTTGCCGGGCGACGAGGATTGAGGCCACAGGCCCGTGGTGATGTCGAAGTCGAACGCGCGGGTGCGGTTGGTCTCCTGAACGTCGTCCACGGTGCGCACCGTCGCGGCGATGCCGAGACGCTTGAGAACGTCCGCATAGGGCAGGAAGATGCGCTCGTCGTTGGGGCTGCTGCCGAGAAGCTCGACGCTGAAGACCTCGCCCTTGGCATTGACGCGGCGGCCGCCCTTCACCTCCCAGCCTGCTTCCTTCAGCAGGCGGTCTGCCTCGCGCAGGTTGCTGCGGATCGCCTCCTGGGAATCGTTGACAGGGTTCTTGTAGGGCGTCGTGAAGACCGAAGCAGGCACCTTGCCGCGCACGCTCTCAAGGATCTCCAGCTCCTTGCCTTCCGGCAGTCCGGACGACGCGAGGTCGAGCCCGTGGAAGTAGCTCGAAGGCCGCTCATAGAGCCCGTAGAAAATCGTCTTGTTCAGCTCCTCGAAGGGGAAGGCGAGGTTCAAGGCGCGGCGGACACGCTGGTCCTTGAACTGGTCGCGCCGGAGATTGAGCACGAAGGCCTGCATCCGGCCGCTCGCACGGATCGGGAACTCCTCCAAAACGACGCGCCCTTCCTGGCGCGCCGGAAAATCGTAACCGACAGCCCAGTTGCGGGCGCTGTTCTCGGTCCGAAAGTCGATGCGGTCGCCCTTGAAGGCTTCGAGCAGCACCGTCGCGTCGCGGTAATATTCGAAGCGGATCTCGTCGAAGTTGTTCTGGCCCACATTCACGTTGAGGTTGGCGCCCCAATGATCCTTCACGCGCTCGTAAGTAGCGGTGCGGCCCGGCTCGAAGCTCTTGAGGCGGTAGGGGCCCGAGCCCAGCGGCGGCTCGAGCGTCGTCTGCGTGATGTCGCGCTTGCGGCCGTCCGGTGCCGTGCCCTCCCACCAGTGCTTGGGCAGAACGATGAGCTGTCCCATGATCTGCGGCAGCTCGCGGTTGCCCTTCTCGTCGAAGGTGAACTTCACCTCCCGGTCGCCCAGCTTCTCGGCCTTGGTCACATTGGCATAGTAGAAGGCGTAAGTGGGGCTGTTGGTCTTGAGCGCCTCGAAGGAGAAGATCACGTCGTCCGCCGTCACCGGCTTGCCATCGTGCCAGCGCGCCTCGGGGCGCAGGCGGAAGGTGGCGGAGGAATAGTCCTCCGGATACGAAAAGGCCTCGGCCAGGAGACCATAGGACGAGTTGGGCTGGTCGAGGGCGGAGGTGGTCAAGGCCTCATAAACGAGCCCTATTCCCTGCTCGGGCGAACCCTTCACGCCGGCCACCACGATGTTGAAGCTGTCGAAGGTGCCCTGGGCGCCGAGGCGCACCAGCCCGCCCTTGGGGGCGTTCGGGTTCACGTAGTCGAAATGCTTGAAGCCTGCCGGGTATTTCGGCTCGTCCAGCAGGACCGATCCGTGCCGCCATTGGGCTTCCTGGGCTGCGAGGGGGCTGAGGGCAAGGCACGCGGCCAGAAAGCTCGGCAGAAGAGTACGGATCACAAGGCGTCTCCTGAACGGTGAGGCGTCTATTGTTAGCTACAATTTTGGGCGCCAAGGGGCGAGCGCAAGGGACAACGCCTGAAAGGAGAGGCGGCTCAAAAGAAAAAGCCGGGCTTTGGGGCCCGGCTCTCCTGAATGTGAAAGTGATGCGCTCTACTGAGCCGCAGGAGCCGCAGGGGCTCCGCCAGCGGCCGGAGCGGCAGGGGCCGCAGCATTGGTTGGAGCGGCCGCAGCGGCCGATGCTTCAGGCAGCGGAGGAGCAGCGGGGGAGACCGACTTCAGATAGGCGATGAGATCTGCCCGCTCCTTGGCCTGGGCGATGCCGGCGAAGGCCATGATGGTTCCGGGAACGGCCTGCTTGGGGTTCTGGATGAAGGCGTTGAGAGCCTCGTAATCCCACTGGCCGCCCTTGCCCTTAAGGGCTCCCGAGTAGTTGAAGCCGGGATGCGCAGCGAGAGCGCGTCCGACGACACCATGGAGGTTCGGCCCGACCTTGTTGGCGCCGCCCTCCTCGAAGGTGTGGCAGGAGGCGCACTTCTTGGCCGCGGCCTGACCCTTGGCGACGTCGGCGCTGGCGAGAAGAACGGGGAGCGGCTCGGACGGAGCGGCCGCGCCGGCATCGGCGGCAGCGCCTTCTTCGGGCGCCGGGAGATCGTAACCCGGAACGGCGGGCTTATGGGGAGAAAACAGGCCGCCGGCGATGACGTTGACGCCGACCACGAAGAGAAGCGAGGCGAAAACGGCACCCGCGATCTTATTGGTCTCGATATTCATGAATGAGGCTCTCCTCGCCTTCGGACAAGCGGCGAAACCAGCGCAGCAGAAAGGATCCGCGGGCGGGTGCCCGCGTCGGGGCGTTGCTTAGCCGTTGTCATGGGGGTTTGACAATGGGGTTTCCGGGAGTTTTCGCCGTTCTCGTGGTCGCAGTTCGGGGTTGCAACGAATTCGGGCGGCTCAAGGTCCCTGGATGCAGTGCCGCACGCACTCATGACAAACAGGACCCGCCTTGCTAAGGACGCTCACGCCCTTAGCCCTTGAAGATCGCGCCATGTCCGACCCCCTCGTCCTCATCCCGGCCCGCCTGGCTGCAACGCGCCTGCCCAACAAGCCGCTCGCCGACATCGCCGGCGAGCCCATGATCGTGCATGTGTGGCGCCGGGCCATGGAGGCGGGCATCGGGCCCGTGGCGGTGGCCACCGATGCGCCCGAGATCGCCGAGGCCGTGACGCGGGCCGGCGGTCGGGCCGTCATGACCCGGGCCGACCATGCCTCCGGTTCCGACCGCATCTTCGAGGCTGTGGAAAAGCTCGACCCTGAGGGGCGGCACGACGTGGTCGTGAACGTCCAGGGCGACCTGCCGACGGTGGACCCTGCAGCCGTTGCGGCCTCGATCACCCCGCTCTTGGATTCGCAAGTCGATCTGGCGACCCTCGTCGCCGTCATCGAACGCGAGGAGGAGAAGACCAATCCCAACGTGGTGAAGATGGTGGGAAGCCAGGTCTCTCCGGGGCGTTTCCGGGCGCTGTACTTCACCCGGGCGACCGCTCCCCATGGAGACGGCCCGCTCTACCATCACATCGGCCTCTATGCCTACCGCCGCAAGGCGCTGCAGCGTTTCGTCGGCCTGCAACCGTCGCCCCTGGAACTCCGCGAGAAGCTGGAGCAGCTGCGGGCGCTTGAAGCCGGCATGCGCATCGATGCCGTCGTGGTCGACGACGTGCCGCTCGGGGTCGACACCCCTCACGATCTGGACAGGGCCCGCGAGATCATCGCGGCCAAGATCATCGCTACTCAGAGGACATCATGAGCAAGCTGATTTCATTCCAAGGCGAGCTGGGCGCCAATTCCCACACCGCCTGCTCCGAGGCCCGTCCCGACTGGGAGGCGCTGCCATGCCCGACCTTCGAGGACGCCTTCGCGGCCGTGAACGAGGGGCCGGCGAGTCTCGCCATGATCCCCATCGAGAACTCGATCGCAGGCCGCGTGGCCGACATCCATCATCTGCTGCCGACCTCGGGCCTGCACATCGTCGGCGAGCATTTCCTGCCGATCCATTTCCATCTGATGGCCATTCCTGAGGCCAATCTCGGCACCGTCAAGGACGTCTACAGCCACGTCCATGCCCTGGGCCAGTGCCGCAAGATCATCCGCAAGCTGGGCTTAAAAGCGCACGTGGCCGGCGACACCGCAGGCTCCGCCCGCGAGGTGGCGGAATGGAAGGACCCGACCCGGGCGTCGCTGTCCCCCCGGATGGCGGCCGACATCTACGGCCTGAAGATCTTGGCCGAGAACGTGGAGGACGAGGCGCACAACACCACCCGCTTCGTCATCCTGTCGAAAACGCCGCAATGGGCTCCCGCCGGAAATGGTCCCGTCGTCACGTCCTTCGTGTTCCGCGTCCGCAACCTCCCGGCCGCGCTCTACAAGGCGCTGGGCGGGTTTGCGACCAACGGCATCAACATGACGAAGCTCGAAAGCTACATGCTCGAAGGCGAGTTCCTGGCGACGCAGTTCTATGCCGAGGTCGACGGCCATCCCGACGACGTCAACCTCAAGCGGGCTCTGGAGGAGCTGGAATTCTTCTCCCGCGAGCTGCGCATCCTCGGCGTCTACCCGGCCGATCCGTTCCGGGAGAAGATCAAGGAAGCGGCCGAGTGAGCATCCGCATCCGCGATGCCGTTGAGGCGGATGTGGAAGGGATCGCCACGGTCCACGTTCAGGGCTGGCGCGAGTCGTACAAGGGCTTTCTCACGCCGGAGGCGCTCGCCGGTCTCTCGGTCGAAGAGCGGGTTCAGTTGTGGCAAAGGGCTCTGGCTGAGCGGGAGCCTCGGGCCAAGCTCCTGGTTGCGGAAACCGACGATGGCGAGATCGTCGGTTTCATTCGAGGCGGGCCGATCCGGGACAAGGAGGCCCACCGGCTTGGGACCGAAGCCGAGATTTTCGCGATATACCTGCTCGACAAGGTCAAGCGGCAAGGCATCGGTCGGGGGCTCATGGCCGGTGTCTTCGAGCATCTCGCTGCCCACGGCTTCCGTTCGGTTGGCCTATGGGTCCTGAAGGACAACCTGCCCGCACGCCGCTTCTATGAGATTCTGGGCGGCACAGCCGGGCCCGAGCAGTCCTTCGACCTGCGCGGTCAGATGGTCACCGAGGTCGCGTATCGGTTTGAGCTGACCTCGCAAGGTTGAGCCCGGCGGTCGTGGGCCAGGAAGGACGGCCTTGAATCCGAATACCCTCCGCGTCATCCCCGGACTGGTTCCGGGGATCCACGTCTTTGCTCCGCTGTGGTTCCGAAGACGTGGATGGCCGGGACGAGCCCGGCCATGACGGTGAGGAGCGGGCATGTTCTCACTTTGTTCTTGACTCTTGCTCTAAGCTCGGCTATATCGTTGTGCATCCTCGCCCTTCGAGGGGCGCGCTCGCGAGGCGTCGCAGATGCGGGGTGGGGAGCGGTCCCGCCGCAGGTCTCGCACGCCTGTGGTCGCGGGAGGTCGATTCTGGCTCCGTCAGGTCCACCTGAAAAGAACCGCGCGTGACGAGCAGTCCAGCTCTCACCTTCACCACACATCATCGAGCCGGGCTGCCAGTCGCGCCACCCTCGATCAACCTTCAGGCTCGCAGCTCACAGGCTGCGGGCCCACAGGTGCTGGCTCTTTGACAAGTCACCCGCCTGTGTCATCCCGGACGGAGCGTCAGCGCAGATCCGGGATCGCTCACGGAATGAAGCGCTGTCATCCCGGGGCTGCGCAGCAGAGCCCGGGATCCATAACCGCTAACGAAGCAGGAAGAGGCGCGACGCTGCTCGCCTCCTTGAGGCGTCGGCGTCTATGGATCCCCGCCTTCGCGGGGATGACAGTTTTGAGGATCCAGCACTTGATCCGCACCCGATCCCGGATCGCCTGCGGCGTCCGGGATGACGCTCTCGAACGGGGAGTCAGCTTACTCCTTCACCCACTCTCGGATGAGATGGTTCGCGATCGCAATTGGGGCAGGAGCCAAAAATTCCTCATGGGTACCGTCCAGCATGCGCCGGATGTCGTCCTTGGTGAACCAGCGGGCGTCCTCCAGCTCCTCGCCGTCGAAGGCGATGTCGTCGGTGAGCGCCTCAGCCAGACAGCCGATCATGACGTTCGACGGGAAGGGCCAGGGCTGGGAGGCGAGGTAGCGCACCGCGCCGACCCGGATGCCGGCCTCTTCGAAGGTTTCCCGGCGCACCGCGTCCTCGATGGTCTCTCCCGGCTCCAGGAAGCCGGCAAGGCAGGAATACATCTTCTCCTGAAAGCGCGGCTGGCGGCCCATCAGGCACCTGTCGCCGCGAGTCACCAGCATGATGACGACCGGATCGGTGCGCGGAAAATGCTGCGCGCCGCAGGCGGCGCAATCGCGCCTGAACCCGGCCTGGGCGGCTTGCGTCGGCGCTCCGCAATTGGCGCAGAAGCGGTGGCGGCGGTGCCAGTCGAGCATGGACTTCGCCATGGCGAGCAGCCCAAGTTCCTCCGGCGGCACGAGGCCGCGCACCGCGATGGATCGCAGGTCGGCGGTGGCGAAGACCGGATCGTCCTGGAACAGCTCCGCCGCCTCGGGAGCAGCCAGGGTCGCCACCACAGGGCGATCGTTCAAGGTGCCGAGAAACACCTGCTCCTGATGGGCGGGAAGGCGCCCCAGGATCTCGGCGGTGAGGAGGCACGTTCCCGGTTCGCCGGTCCGCAGGACGGGCAGGTCCCCGGCCAGGACGACCATGGCGGTCCAGGGATTGGCGACCGCATTGGCGATGGCCTCCGGATCCCGCTCCGCGCTGTGGCGGACGAGCGGGTTCGTGATGTAGGCGATGGGTCGGGTCATGGTCAGGCCGCCGCGAAAAGAGTGGCGGCGCGCTCGATCAGGGCAGAGGCCGCGTGAGGAGGGTAGGGGGTCCGGGTGCCGTGCCCCCAGACGGGACCGGGCCAGGCCGGGTCGGAGCGGAAGCGCCCGATCACATGGACATGAAGCTGCGTCACGATGTTGCCGAGCGCCCCCACATTCACCTTGTCGGGCTGCGAGAGCGCCAGCATCACCCCCGCGGCGATGCGGATCTCCTGCATCAGCTGGGCGGATTGCTCCTCGGACAGGTCCGTCAGCTCGCTCACCCCCGCGATGCGCGGCACCAGGACGAACCAGGGAAAGCGTGCGTCGTTCAGCAGCAGGACCGAGGAGAGGGCGAGGTCGCCGACCGGGATTGTATCGGCGTCGAGCCGGGAATCGAGCTGGAATGTCATGAGGCTATGTAACCGACCCTGCGGCGCCGTGTCAGCATCCGTTCCTGGACACTCAGGTTGATGGTCGGTGGAGAGCGGGGATGACGGCGAAGACGGCCTGTTTCCAACTTGCGTTTCGAGACCGATACCCTCATATAGCCGGTGGGAGGTTGGCGAGGGACGTCTCACTCGCCAACCGGGTCAGGTCCGGAAGGAAGCAGCCCTAACGAGACCGAACGGGTCTTCGTCCAGCCTCCCACCTTAAAGTTTCTCCAAAGCCTTGCAGTCGATGGACGATACCACAGCCGGCACGCCCCTGAACGACGAGCCGGCCCTGCCGGGCTTCCCCGCCGCGCCCGCGGCTGCTGCCGCAGCGCCGGCCTCCCCCTACCGTGTTCTTGCACGCAAATACCGCCCGCGCACCTTCGACGATTTGATCGGCCAGGAGGCGATGGTCCGCACCCTGTCGAACGCATTCGAGACGGGCCGCATTCCGCAGGCCTGGATGCTCACCGGCGTCCGCGGCGTCGGCAAGACCACCACGGCCCGTATCCTGGCCCGCGGCCTGAACTACCAGAAGCCCGACGGCTCCGGTGCTCCCACCATCCACATGCCGGAGCTCGGCGTCCATTGCGAAGCGATCATGGAATCGCGGCATGTGGACGTGCTGGAGATGGATGCGGCATCGCACACCGGCATCGACGACGTCCGCCAGATCATCGACGGCATCCGCTACTCGCCCGTGTCGGCCCGCTACAAGGTCTACATCATCGACGAGGTTCACATGCTCTCGGAGAAGGCGTTCAACGCCTTCCTGAAGACGCTTGAGGAGCCGCCGCCGCACGCGAAGTTCATCTTCGCCACCACCGAAATCCGCAAGGTCCCGGTCACCATCCTGTCCCGCTGCCAGCGCTTCGACCTGCGCCGCATCGAGGCGGACAAGCTCGTGGCTCACTTAGGCCGCATCTGCGGTGCGGAAGGCGTCAAGGCCGATCCGGAAGCGCTCGCGGCGATCGCCCGCGCGGCGGAAGGCTCGGCGCGCGATTCCCTGTCGCTCATGGACCAGGCCATCGCCCATGGCGCCGGCGTGGTCACGCCCGACACGGTGCGCGACATGCTGGGCCTCGCCGACCGCAGCCAGGTCATTGATCTTTTTGAATCGATAATGCGCGGCGACGTGCCGGCGGCTTTCGCGGGACTGCGCTCGCAATACGATGCCGGCGCGGATCCGGCCGTGATCCTGTCGGATCTCGCGGCCTTCTCGCACATCGTCACCCGCCTGAAGCTCATCGCAGAAGCCGCCAGGGATCCCGCTCTCTCCGAGATCGAGCGCACCCGCGGCATGGATTATGCCGCAAAGCTTTCTGTGCGTACATTGTCCCGTGCCTGGCAGATCCTGCTCAAGGGCATCCCCGAGGTTCAGGCTTCGAACCGTCCCATCGCGGCCGCCGAGATGGTGCTCGTGCGCCTCGCCTACGCGGCCGACCTGCCGACGCCGGACGAGGCGCTGCGCGCCTTGAAGGACGGGTCTCCGCTCCCCGCAGGCGGACCGGCTCCCGCGCCCTTGCGGCCCTCCGGCCCCGCCACCTCTGGCACCATGGCTCTTGCAACGTCGCAACCCCAGCCGCAGCCGCGCCCGCAAGCCGCTCAAGCAGAGCCGACCATGCGCCTGCGCCGCTTCGAGGACGTGGTGGCGCTCGCCGGCGAGAAGCGCGAGATCGTCCTGAAGGCGGCGCTGGAACGGGACGTGCGCCTCGTGCGCTTCGAGGAGGGCCGCATCGAGCTCAGCCTCACCGAGACCGGCAGCCGCACCATCGCCAACGATCTCACCCGCGCGCTCCAGCAATGGACCGGCGAGCGCTGGATGGTGGCGCTGTCCTCCGAGGAGGGCGCTCTGACCCTGCACGAAAAGGCGGTCGCCGCCGAGCGCGAACGCAAGGAGGGGGCGGTCAACCACCCGCTGGTGCAGGCCGTGCTCTCCAAGTTTCCCGGCGCGCAGATCGTGAACGTCATCGAGCGTTCCGAAAAGGCAGGCGAAGACGCCGAAACCGAAATCCTCGGCGAGGAGGATGCGGCGGCGGCCCACGAGTCTGAAGAAGACGACGATCTGTTTTAAATTGAGGATGCGGTCATGAAGGACCTTATGGGACTGATGAAGCAGGCTCAGGCGATGCAGCAGAAGCTGCAGGACGCCCAGGCCGAGCTCGATACCCTGGAAGTCGACGGCACGGCCGGCGGCGGTGTCGTGACCGTGAAGGTGACCGGCAAGGGCAACCTCAAGTCGATCAACATCGACCCCTCCCTCCTGAATCCGGACGAGAAGGAGATCGTCGAGGATCTCATCGTGGCCGCCATGAACGACGCGCGCGGCAAAGCGGAGCGCGCCGCCCAGGAGCGCATGGAAAGCATCACCAAGGGCCTGCCGCTGCCGCCCGGCCTGAAGTTGTTCTGAGCATCCTATGGCCCAGCACGTCGCCGGCCCCGAGATCGAGCGCCTGATCCAGCTTCTGGCCCGCCTGCCGGGCTTGGGGCCCCGTTCTGCGCGGCGCGCGGCGCTGCATCTCATCAAGAAGCGCGAGACCCTGCTCAACCCGTTGAGCGATGCCATGCGCATCGCCAACGAGCGCATCGTCGTGTGCTCGTCCTGCGGCAATGTCGATACGCAGGAGCCCTGCACCATCTGCCGGGATGCCAAGCGCGACCCTTCCATCCTCGTGGTGGTGGAGGACGTGTCGGACCTCTGGGCGCTGGAGCGTTCGGGTGCGGTCACCGCCAAGTACCACGTGCTCGGCGGCGTGCTGTCGCCGCTCGATGGCGTGCGTCCCGAACACCTGAATTTGGAGCGCCTCGTCGCCCGCGTGTCGGAGCCTGGCGTGACGGAAGTGATCCTGGCGCTCAACGCCACGGTCGATGGGCAGACCACGGCCCACTACATTACGGAGCTGCTCGCGCATCTGCCCATCAAGGTGACGAAGCTCGCCCACGGCGTGCCCGTCGGCGGCGAGCTCGATTATCTCGACGAGGGCACCCTGTCGGCAGCGATCCGCCAGCGCACCTCGTTCTGATCACGCGGGGATTTCGAGCCGGAACACCGTGCCGCGCCCTGCGGTGAGGCTGAACTGGCCTCCGAGCTGCTGAGCGAAGGAGCGGATCAGCTTCATGCCGAGGGACGAGACATTCTCCGGCACGCCCGACACGCCCTTGCCGGTATCGCGCACCACGATCTCGATCCGGCCATCGACCCGCCGCGCCTTGACGAGAATGCTCCCACCTTCGCCCGGCCCGAAGGCATGCTTGAATGCGTTGGAAATCGCTTCTGTCACGGCGAGCGCCAGGGGCGTGCCGCGGTCGAGATCGATCATGATCGGCTCGGCATCGAGATCGACGGCGATCCCGCGGGCGGCAGCGCCGTAGGTGGCGGACAGCTCGTGAATGAGCCGGCCGAGATAGTCCTGCAGGTCGATTTTGCCGCCCGTATCCTTGCGGTAGAGGATGTCATGGATCAGCCCGATGGAGCGCAGGCGATCCTGCGTTTCCTGGAAGGCCGCCTTGACGCTCGGATCCGGGAAGCGGCGGGCCTGCATCTGCAGCAGGCTCGATGTGACCTGCAGGTTGTTCTTCACCCGATGGTGGATTTCCTGCAGCAGCATGACCTTGTCGGACAGCGCGGTGCTCAAGTTTTCGTTGGCATGCCGCAGCTCATTCTGGGTCGCTTCCGTCTGGTGGCTGAGCCTCACGCCGATCCAGGTGAGCCAGCAGAGCGCGACCAGCACCAGCGCGGTGATTCCGGCACTCCAATAGAAGCCTGCTGTCCAAGCGGTGAGGGCCGTCGCCACCGGCACGCTCGCCGTCACGGTGACGGGCCAGCGCTCCAGGCGGCGGAAGGAGATGATCCGCTCGATGCCGTCGCCCATGTCGCTGGCCCGGTACGTTCCGCTGCGCTGGCCTTCCATCTCGTTGAAGAGCGCCGTGTGGCTGACGCCCGAGTCCGTCTGGTTCGGCGTGAGGCCAGTGCGTGCGATCACGCGGCCATCGCGCGCCCACATGCCGAGGATCACGTTCGCCGTATTGCTGTCGGAGCGTGAGATCTCCTGCAGGAAGGACGGGCGGAGCGCAATCTGCGCGACCCCATCGAAGTCCCCGTTCAGATCGGGAATGCGCCGGGAATAGGTATAGAGGATTTCCTTCGTGAGCCGGCCGATGATGGCACCACCAACGAAGCTCTCGGCTCCGGCCCGGTGCGCCTTGAACCAGGATCGGTCGGCGAAATTGGCTGCAGCACTCGGCTGCTGCGTCGAAATCCCGACGGTGTCGCCGTCATTGTCGATGATCAGGAACAGGTCGCTGGCGGAGGATTTCCGGGTCAGTTCCGCAAGGTACGGGCTGGCATCGGTCGTTTCGCTCAAGGCGCCGACGCCGCCTCTCAGGCGCACATAGGCGATGATGTCGTCGAGGAGCAGGTCGCTCGTCTCAAGGGTCCGCCTGGTATACTCCTCCATGAGGAGAGCCAGATCCTGCGTTGCAGCCTCGGCGCGATTCAACGCGCTGCGGTACTCGAGCCACAGGAACGCCCCTCGGATCCCGATCACCGCCACGGCAAACAGGATCGCCGTGGCGTAGAGAACGCTGCGCATATCGCGGACTGGGATCATACGGCGGGAGCTCGGGTCCGAGGCTGTGGGCGGAACGGGTGCGGACCGGAACCCTATGCCAGGCCTTTGCCCGGTGTCCACATCATAGATCAGGTGACAGGCCCGAGCCCCGTTGCTAATCAGGCGGCAACGAAACCCTTGCTCAGAGCCGCTCATGTCCGCCACCGACCTCGCCCAAACCATAGACGCCGCCTGGGAAGACCGGGCCAATGTCAGCGCCTCCACCACGGGAGCCGTGCGCGAGGCGGTCGAGGAAGCCATGAGCCTGCTCGATTCCGGCAAGGCCCGCGTGGCCGAGAAGGCCGCCGGCGGCGAGTGGCAGGTGCATCAATGGCTGAAGAAGGCCGTGCTGCTGTCCTTCCGCCTCAACGACATGGAAGTGATCGGCGGCGGGCCCGGCGACGCGACCTGGTGGGACAAGGTGCCGTCCAAGTTCGCCGGCTGGGGCGAGAACCGCTTCCGCGCCGCGGGCTTCCGGGCCGTGCCGAACTGCACCGTGCGCCGCGGCGCCTATATCGCACCGGGCGTTGTGCTGATGCCCTCCTTCGTCAATCTCGGCGCCTATGTGGACGAGAACACGATGGTCGACACCTGGGCGACGGTGGGCTCCTGCGCCCAGATCGGCAAGAACGTGCACCTCTCCGGCGGCGTCGGCATCGGCGGCGTTCTGGAGCCGCTCCAGGCCAATCCCACGATCATCGAGGACAACTGCTTCATCGGCGCCCGCTCCGAGGTGGTGGAGGGCGTGGTCGTGGGCGAAGGCTCGGTGCTCTCCATGGGCGTGTTCCTCTCGGCCTCCACCAAGATCATCGACCGCAACACCGGCGAGGTCTTCGTCGGCCGCGTGCCGCCTTACTCTGTGGTCGTCCCCGGCTCGCTTCCCGGCAAGCCCCTGCCGGACGGCTCGCCCGGCCCGTCCCTCTACTGCGCCGTCATCGTGAAGCGCGTCGATGCCCAGACACGGGCGAAGACCGGAATCAACGAGCTGCTCCGCGACTGATCCGATGGAACACTCACCTCTCTCCCTCGCCCAATCGCTCCTGCGCTGCCCTTCCGTGACCCCGGAGGAGGGCGGGGCGCTCGCCTTCATCGAAGGCGTGCTGAAGGAGGCGGGTTTCGAGGTGCACCGTCCGGTCTTTTCGGAGCCCGGCACGCCGGACGTGGAAAACCTCTATGCCCGTCACGGCCGGGGTGAGCCCTATCTGCTCTTTGCCGGCCATACCGACGTGGTGCCGCCAGGCGATGCGAGCCGCTGGACGCACGATCCGTTCAGCGGCGAGATCCAGGGCGGGGAGCTCTACGGGCGCGGCGCGGTCGACATGAAGGGCGGCATCGCCTGCATGATGGCGGCGGCGCTCGACTTCATCCGCAACAAGCCCGATTTCAGCGGCTCAATCGGCTTCCTCATCACGGGCGACGAGGAGGGGCCGGCCATCAACGGCACGGTCAAGCTTCTCGAATGGGCAAAAGGACGGGGCGAGCGGTTCGACCACTGCATCCTGGGTGAGCCCACCAATCCGAACCAGCTCGGCGACATGATCAAGATCGGTCGGCGCGGCTCGCTCACAGGCCGGATCGTCGTTGAGGGCAAGCAGGGGCACGTGGCCTATCCGCATCTGGCGGACAACCCGATCCCCGGCATGATGCGCCTGCTCTCCGGGCTGTTGAGCGAACCGCTCGATCACGGCACGGAGCATTTCGACGCCTCGAACCTGGAGGTGACCACGGTCGATGTCGGCAACCCGGCTTCCAACGTCATCCCGGCCGAGGCGCGGGCGACCTTCAACATCCGCTTCAACGATCGCTGGACGCCCCGGAGCCTGGAGGAGGAGATCGACCGCCGTCTGCGCGAGGCCGCCGGCAACACGGTGCGCTATCGTCTCACCATGGACCCGACCAACGCGGTCGCGTTCCTGACGCCGCCGAATGCGTTCGTGGGCTTCATCGCCGATGCCATCAACGCCGAGACCGGTTTTCAGCCGAAGCTGTCCACCACCGGCGGCACGTCGGATGCTCGCTTCATTGTGAAGGACTGCCCGGTGGTGGAGTTCGGCCTCGTCGGACAGACCATGCACCAAATCGACGAGCGGGTTGCCGTGGCTGATTTGGACCGCCTGACAGGGATTTACCGCAAGGTGCTCGACGCCTACTTCGCTGCGGCGCGCTGAGGATCAAAGCCTGACTATTTAGACTAAAGTCGGAATACGCGCGGAACGTTTTAGGACGCCCGTCCATTTTCTTGAGCAATCGTCTTCAATGATGAGGCTGCTCATGATCGTCACGGCGGATGAGGTCAATCGCTCGTTCAGGGGCACCCTCGACCTGCTCAACAGCCGGGCGGAGGGGCTGAAGTCCTTCGACATGAGCGAGCGGGGCTTCTGGCGCTCGTTCGCGGCGCTCTGGCTGACCCTTCCGGCCTACGTGGTCTCCCTGGCTTTCGAGCGGCTGCGTCTCGGACTGCTACAGCCCGACCGGCCGCTGCTGGACAACGTTTGGCTCGATCTCGTCGTGGCCCTCGGCCATGTGGCGGGCTTCTTGGCTTTGCCGGTCGCCATGATCTGGATTGCCCGCTGGCTTAGGCTCGAGAAGGCCTATGTTCCTTTCGTGATCGTCACGAACTGGATCTCGGTCATCGGCATGCTGGTGCTCTCGGTGCCGGCCATGCTCATGCTGCTGGGCTGGGCGCCCCCCGGCCTCGCCAGCCTCTTCAGCCTTGCGTTTGCGATCATCATCGTCCGGCTGCAATGGTTCGCCACCAAATCGACCCTGGGCATCACGAGCATGCCGGCGCTAGGCATCGTCGTGCTCGGCATCGTGCTCAATGCCTTCGTCGGAACGGCGATGCGGGGCCTTCTAGGCTAGCTCGGGATAATCGACCCCGATGAGATAGAGACCCGTCGGCGGGGCCATGGGGCCGCAGCGCTTGCGGTCCTGCGCTTCCAGGGCCTTCCGTACATCCTCCACCGACCAGCGCCCGGCGCCGGCCCGTTCCAAGGTGCCCGTCATGGAGCGCACCTGATGGTGCAGGAACGAGCGGGCGGAGGCTGAGATACGGATCTCGTCACCGATCCGCTCCACGTCGAGACGGTCGAGGGTGCGGATCGGGCTGTTGGCCTGACACTCGGCCGCCCTGAACGTGGTGAAGTCGTGCCGCCCAACCAGCATTTGTGCTGCCTCGTGCATCACATCCGCATCGAGCGCCCACGCCACGTGCCAGACACGGCTCGCATCGAGCGTCGGCGGCGCGCGCCGGTTGAGGATGCGGTAGACGTAATGGCGCTTCACGGCGGAGAGGCGGGCGTTGAAGGTCTCGGGCACGATCTGAACTGATAGGATTGCCACGGGAGCGGGCCTCAGGTGGGAATTGGTGGCATCGCGCACCGTATCCGGCCGCCACTCCTTCTCCAGGTCCACGTGGACGACCTGATGGGTGGCGTGAACGCCTGAATCGGTGCGGCCGGCGCAGTGAACGCGCACGGGCGTCCCGGCAAAGCGCGCAATGGCATCCTCGACCGCCTGCTGTACGGAGAGGCCGTTCGTCTGATGCTGCCACCCGGTGAATGGCGTGCCGTCGTATTCGACGACAAGCTTGTAGCGAGGCATGTCTAGTTCAGCTCTGCAAAGGCCCTGGCATAGGATACAGGGCCATGAGCGCCTTTCCCATGATCGGAAAGCGCAAGGGCCTGGAGATAGGGCCCGTCATAGGGTGTTTTCAGCTTTTCCGCCAGCTTCGGATCGAAGCCGAAGCGCCCGTAATAGTGCGGTTCTCCCAGAACGACGACCAGATCGTAACCATCGTCCCTGAGCCGCTCCAGGCTGTGCCGCACGAGCTCGGCTCCGATGCCCTGCTTCTGAAAGGAAGGAACCACCGCCAAGGGAGCCAGCACGCAGGCCTTGATGGATGGAGCCTCGTGCAGCCTCAGGTGGGAATAGGCAATGTGCCCTGCAGGGTGGTCGTTATAGGCGATCAGGGAGAGGATTAGGTCCCCGTCCTTGTGCATCCTCTGCACTATGTCGGCTTCCGCCGATTGTTCAAAGGCCGCGACATAGATCATGTAGATCGTCTGCCAGTCCGCGGATTCCTTCAGACGGATCGTCATAGGCGGCCTCACACAAAGCGGGCGCCCGGAACAAGCCTCACGCCGCGCAGGAATTCTTCGAAAGCCACGGGGCCTTTGCCGGCTCGTTGAACCTGGATCAGACGGACGGCCCCATCGCCACAGGATATTATACCATTATTGTCCAGCATTGTCCCAGGCGAACCTGAGCCTTTCCCCAACGTAGTCCGCAGCACCTTCACGCGCTCCGTGCCCTTGCCGAAATCGGCCGTGAAGTAAGCCCCCGGGAAGGGCGAGAGCCCGCGGATATGGTCGTGCACCGCCTGGGCCGGCTTCGACCAGTCGATCAGGGCGTCCTCGTTCTTGAGCTTGTGGGCGTAAGTGACACCCTCTTCAGGCTGGGGGGTGAAGCTCAAGCCCCCGCGCGACAGGGCGGCAAGGGCCCGTACCATGAGATCGGCGCCGAGCACCATGAGCTTGTCGTGCAGGTCGCCGGCATTCATATCGGGTTCAATCGCCACCTTCTCGATCATGGCCATGGGACCCGTATCGAGGCCCTCCTCCATCTTCATGACGGCGACGCCTGTTTCCCGGTCACCCGCCATAATGGCCCGCTGGATCGGGGCTGCGCCGCGCCAGCGGGGGAGCAGCGAGGCGTGAAGGTTGAGGCAGCCGAGTTCCGGCGCTTCGAGGATCGCCTTCGGCAGCAGCATGCCATAAGCCACCACCACGGCCAAGTCGGCGTCGTGACTGCGGAAGATCTCCGCGGCCTCTTCCGTGCGCAGGGTCTTGGGTGTGAACACGGGGATCCCGAACCGATCCGCCATATTGTGGACCGGCGAGGGCTTCACTTCCATACCGCGCCCGGCAGCGGCCGGCGGGCGGGTGTAGACTGCCACTACCTCGTGGCCTTGGCCGAGGATTTCGGACAGCGTGGGCACGGCGAAATCGGGGGTGCCCATGAAGACGACGCGCAGGCTCATGCGCTGGCCTCGCGCTTGGCCGCCTTCTTGAATTTGGTCACCACCCGATCGCGCTTGAGCTTCGACAGGTAATCGATGAACAACACCCCATTGAGGTGGTCGATCTCGTGCTGGACGCAGGTGGCCAGGAGACCCTCGGCGTCCTGCTCGATGGTCTCGCCCTGCAGGTCCATGTAGCGGAAGCGCACCCGGTCCGGCCGTTCGACCTCCTCATAATATTCGGGGATCGAAAGGCAGCCCTCCTCGTAGACCCGCTTCTCCTCCGAGGCCCAGACGATCTCGGGGTTGATGAGCACCATCGGCTGGCGCTCGTCGTCGGATTTCGACACGTCCATGGTCACCATGCGGACCGGCATGCCGATCTGGATGGCGGCAAGGCCGACGCCGGGGGCGTCGTACATGGTTTCCAGCATGTCGTCCGCCAGCCGGCGGATTTCGCTCGTGATTTCCTGAACGGGCTCGGAAACCAGGCGGAGCTTGGAATCGGGAATGATGACAAGGGGTCTGATGGTCATAATCGCGGGAGATAAGCGCTTGGGCCAGGATGGTCAAATCGTTCGTCTCAGGCATCGGACCCAAAAGCGGGTCCACTTTTGGGTCCGATGCATACCATTCATGAGTGCATCGTTTTTGCGGAAAAGCGGAATCCACTTTTCCGCACGAGGCACTTGTGTTCGGATGCATCCGTCAACCGGAACCTTGACCTTGATGAACGACGTCGTCCTGATCCTTGGCAATACCCCCCTGACCTGGGGGCAGATCGTCATGGGGATGGCGGGCCTGAGCCTCTTTCTGCTGCTCCTCGTGACCGTGCTTCTCCTGCGGACCCGCCGGGATCGGGCGATGGAAGCGTTGATCGCGGACGAGCGGGCGCGGGAGATGGATGACAAGGTGGCGGAACTCACCCGGATCCAGTCCGAGATGACCGGCCGGATGCGGACCATGGCGGAGGTCTTCGGCTCCCGCCAGAGCGACTTCGTGCGCATGATCTCGGAGCGGATCGACGGGCTGCAGCACCGGGTCGGCCAGGGGCTGGAATCCTCTACGCGGCACCAATCCGAAAACCTGTCCAAGCTGAACGAGCGTCTGGCCGTCATCGATGCGGCGCAGCAGAACCTCAGCAATCTCACGGGCGAGATCGTGGGGTTGAAGGACATCCTGTCGAACAAGCAGACCCGCGGTGCCTACGGTCAGGGGCGGATGGAGGCGATCATTCGGGACGGGCTTCCGCCCAGCGCCTTCGAATTCCAGGCGACTCTGTCCAACCGCACGAGACCCGACTGCCTCGTGCGCCTGCCGGGCGACGGGCGCGGGCTCGTGATTGATGCCAAGTTCCCGCTGGAGGGCTTCACCCTCTTTCGCGAGGCCAAGGGCGACGAGGCGCGCAGCAGGGCGGCTGCAAGGGTCCGCAATGACATGCTCGTCCACGTGAAGGATATATCGGAAAAGTACCTGATCCCTGGCGAGACCCAGGACATCGCCATGCTGTTCGTGCCGGCGGAGTCGATCTACGCGGATCTCGCCGAGCATTTCGACGAGGTGGTGCAGAAGGCCCATCGCGCCCGCATCGTCATCGTCTCGCCATCCCTCCTGACGCTGGCCATCCAGGTCATGCAGGCGCTGGTCCGCGATGCCCGCATCCAGGAGGAGGCGCAGGTGATCCAGATCGAGGTGCAGAAGCTCCTGGAGGACGTGGAGCGGCTCGACTCACGGGTGGCCAAGCTCGATGCGCATTTCCGGCAGGCGCAGGACGACGTCTCCCAGATCAGGGTGTCGACCGACAAGATCGTGAAGCGCGGCGAGAGGATCGAAGCCCTTGAGTTCGAGGAGGGCGAGGCGGAGGCCCGAGCCGAGCTCCTGCGCCTTCAGGGCCGCAATCTTCGGGCGGTCGATTAGGAACCGCCTTCCGTCCGCGACGTTCTCCCCACGCTGCACGATGCGCCAAGCGGATAATGGCGCTCGCATGATGGCATATCTCAGAACTCGGGAAGGATTGCGCTATGGGCCTTTTGTCGAAGGACATCAAGTCGTTGGATGACCTCTTCATCCACACCCTGCAGGATATCTACTACGCCGAGCAGCAGATCACGAAGGCATTGCCGCAGATGATGGAACAGGTGACGGATCCGCAGCTGAAGCAGGCGTTCCAGACCCATCTCGGCGAAACCCAGCAGCAGATCCAGATGGTCGAGCAGGTGTTCCGCATGCATGGCCATGACCCGAAGGGCGTGACCTGCCCGGCGATCGACGGCATCATCAGCGAGGCGCAGGACATCGCCGGCGAAATCGACGACCCGCAGGTTCTCGACGCCGCCCTGCTCGCCGCCGCTCAGGCCGTGGAGCACTACGAGATCACCCGCTACGGCACCCTCGTTGCCTGGGCCAAGCAACTCGGCCGCGATGATTGCGCCGGCGTCCTGCACCAGATCCTCGATCAGGAAAAGGCGACCGACCAGAAGCTCAACCGGATCGCCGAGAGCAAGATCAACACGCAGGCTGCGTAAGCTCTTCGTTTCGATCTTTCAGGCGCGAACTGAAAACACAACCGTCATGGCCGGGCTTGTCCCGGCCATTCACGTTTTAGGGCCGGAGAGGTTCGAAGACGTGGATCCACGGAACAAGTCCGGGGATGACGTGACGGTTGGCACATCGTTACGGACTTAAGAATTCTTCGCCGGCAACGCGTAAGCGCGCAGGAAATCCGCCAGATCGTTCGTGATGTAGTCGATGTCCGGCGTCTTGACCGCTTCCTGCTCGAAGCTCTCCCGGAACGGGTCGAGGGTCTTCGGCACGATCAAGGTGGTGGTCATGCCGAGCTCGTGCGGTACGGTCAGGTTCTTGGCGATGTCCTCGAACATGGCCGAGCGGGAGGGCTCCACCCCGTGCCGCTCAAGAAATATTTCATAGGCGCGTCGGTCCGGCTTGGGCACGAAATTGGAAGCGGCGATGTCGAATACGTCCTCGAAATGGTCGAGGATGCCGATCTTCCTCGCCACATTCTCCGCATGCTTGCGCGAGCCGTTCGTGAGGATGAGCTTGCGGCCGGGCAGCTGCTCGATCGCCTCGCCCAGGCTGTGGTTCAGCTCGATGTCCGTGTGGTCAATATCGTGGGCGAAGTCCAAGAAGTCGTGCGGATCGATGTTGTACTCGTCGATCAGCGCCTTCAGGGTCGTGCCGTATTTGTGATAGAAATACTTCTGCAGCGCCTGCGCCGACAGCCCGTCGAGCCCGAACAGCTCGGTGATATAGAGCGTGATCCGCTGGTCGATCTGCGGCCAGACCCGCGAGGTGTGCGGGTAGAGGGTGTTGTCCAGGTCGAAAACCCACGTCTCCACATGCGCGAAGGGGCGTGAATCGGCGGACGACAGGTGGCTCTCGATGGCTGGTTTGGCGTTCATGGATTCCAAAGACGACAATGGGGCCGTGCGGCCCCACTGACAGGAAATATAGGCGCTCCTGGCTGCTTCGGGAAGGGCGCACCTTATCCGCGGCGGATCAGCGTTCCGGCGCCGTGGTCCGTGAACAGCTCTAGCAGCACAGCATGCGGCACCTTGCCGTCGAGGATGACGACCGCCTCCACGCCCCGCTCCAGGGCATAGATGCAGGTTTCGATCTTCGGGATCATGCCGTCCGTGATGGTGCCGTCGGCGATCAGGCGGCGGCAATCCTCGATGGTCATCTCGGGGATGAGGTTCTTGTTCTTGTCGAGAACACCCGGAACGTCAGTGAGCAGGAGCAGGCGCTTGGCCGTGAGCGCCCCGGCGATGGCGCCGGCGAAGGTGTCGGCATTGACGTTGTAGGTCTGGCCGTCCTGGCCGATTGCCACGGGAGCCAGAACCGGGATCAGCTCGGCCTGGAGCACCTGATCGAGAACCTCCCGGTTCACCTGCTCGGGCTCGCCGACGAAGCCCAAATCCACCACCTTCTCGATGTTGGATTCGGAATCGACGGCCGTGCGGGTGACCTTGCGGGCCATGACCATGTTGCCGTCTTTGCCGGATAGGCCCACGGCCTTGCCGCCCTCGGCCCCGATCCAGCCGACGATCTGCTTGTTGATGGAGCCCGCGAGCACCATTTCGACCACCTCGACCGTGGCCGCATCGGTGACGCGCAGCCCACCCTTGAACTCGGACTTGATGCCGAGCTTTTCGAGCATTTTACCGATCTGGGGCCCGCCGCCGTGGACGACCACAGGCTTGATGCCTGACTGTTCGAGGAGCACCACGTCCTCGGCGAAGTCCTCGGCCGCCGCCCGGTCGCCCATGGCATGGCCGCCATACTTGATCACCACCACCTGCTGGTCGTAGCGCTGCATGTGCGGCAAGGCCTGCACGAGCACCTCGGCCTGCACGTGGACGTCGGGAAGGGGCGTGGACGGATCGGACATGAACGGCTCCGGCGCGGTGATCGGGATCGGACGGCCTGCCTTCTAGCCGAAGCAGGCGCTGCTGCAAACAGGGACTTCAGGCTCTCACGCGAAGAAGGGCTGAGATGCCCACCAGCAGCCACCCGATCATCAGAACGATGCCGCCCGCAGGCGCTGCCCTCGGGAACAGTGCGACGCCCGAGAAGGCGCGGCGGGAGAGGTCGCCGCAGAACACGACCAGCCCGAGCACCAGCACGTAGCCGGCAATCTGTCCCAGCATCGGGCTCACGGCACCGACCGCGATCAGAGCCGCGAGAGCGAGCAGGGCAGGGGCGTGGAACAGCAGGAACTGCGCGGCTGTCGTGAGATTGCCGCCGGTGACATGGGCTGCTGCGGCGGAGAGCCCGACGCCCAGGAGGCCGGACAGAGAGGCGAGGACGATCAGGGCTCGGGTGGCGAGGCTCATCCCGCGCCCCGCTCGCTCAGGAGCTTGGCGATCCCGGCGCGCAGCTCGGGGATTCCGAAGCCGGTGCGGCTGGAGGTGGGCAGGATCTCGGGATAGGCGGCCGCCCGCTTCTCGATCTTCTTCAGGGTGTCGGCCATGCGCGTGTCGAGCTCGCCCGGCTTCAGCTCGTCCGCCTTGGTCAGCACGACCTGATAGGAGACGGCCGCCGTGCCGAGGGTCTCCAGCACGGCCTCGTCCACCGGCTTGATGCCGTGCCGGGCATCGATCAGCACATAGACGCGGGCGAGGCTCGCCCGGCCGCGCAGGTAATCGTGGATCAGCTGCGTCCAGGCCTGCACCTTCTGCTTCTCGACGGCGGCAAAGCCGTAGCCCGGCATGTCGACGAGGTGGAAGCGGTCGTTGATGGTGAAGAAGTTGAGCTGCTGCGTACGGCCCGGCGTATGCGAGGTGCGGGCGAGCGTGTTGCGCCCGGTGAGCGCGTTGACGAGGCTCGACTTGCCCACATTGGAGCGCCCGGCAAAGGCGATCTCCACCTTGCTCATGGGCGGCAGGTTGTTCAGGGCGTTGGCGGCCCAGATGAAATCCGCCTCGCCGGCGAAGAGCTTGCGGCCGATCTCGAGGAAGGGATCGATGTCCTGGTTCGGGGGAGTTGTCTCGGTCATGGGGCTCTTATCGGCGCTCGGAGCACTTTCTTCAAGGCGCTTAGAGTATCGTGCGGAAAAGTGGATCCGGTTTTCCGCCCAAACGATGCTCTCATCCAAGAAGAAAGCATCGGCCCCAAAAGTGGCTTCCACTTTTGGGGCCGATGCTTTAGCCGATTTCCTGCTCACAGCCAGAAGGGATCGGCCTTGGAGAGCGCTTTCAAAGAATCCTCGCTCTTGACGAGAAGCTTTTCCCGCTGCCGCTCCAGGCGCTTGGGCGAAACTGCGGGCAGGTACATGGCAAGGGACCCGCCGACCGCGAGATCGTTCAAGTCGCCCAGGTGTTCCTGGAGCTCCGCCAGAAGGGAGGAGAACGTCTTGCGGCGCTTACTTGCCTTGCCGGAGGTGAAAAGCGAAGCGAAGAACTCGGTGCCGTAGCGCAGTTTCTTGATGCGGATGCGCAATTCGTGGCGCTCCTCGTCACCGACGTCCCGCAGGTGCTTGGCGAGCTTGCGAATACGCTTGAAGCGGCGCGAGAACTCGGCCGCCGCAAAATCCCGGGCCGGACGCTCGCGGGCGGATTTCCGTCCTTCCCTTCCGGGTGCCATCCAGGCTCCGACCTCGATCCAGGCAGCGGCCTGCAGGATCACGTCCATGAAGCGGTGGGAATCGAGGGTCTCCAGCAGGTCCCTGTAGGCTTCCGTCCGCCGCCGCTCGATCTCCTCCATCTGCGACGGCTCAGGCTTGGCATCGTCCATGGAGCGCAGCCGCTCGATGAACACGTCGAGGTCCCTGGCTGCGCCCAGGGCCTGCCCGGCCCAACGAAGGTCATCCCGAATCGCGGCGCTTTCAGGATCGGTCAGCAGCTGGGTCCTGAACAGGGAGATGGCGGCCCTCAAGCGCCGCAGGCCCACGCGCATCTGGTGCAGGGCGTCGGGATCCTGCGTGAGCCGCACCAGAGTTTCGTTCTGCACCATCTGGGCAAGGCAGGATCGGGCGATGACCTGAAAGGCTTCAGCGCAGGTCGCATCCTTCGACAACGAGATCTTCTCGGCCCGGAAAGGGCGAAGGGTTCCCTCGTCGAGAAGGCGGTAGCCGCGCTCGGACTTCGCCACGGTCGCGAGCCGTAAAGGAGCCGCCTCGCTCAAGCGGCGGGCGAGGGCGAAGAGGGAGCCTGCATGGCCCTGCCGCAGTTCGAGTTCGACTTCCGAGAAGGTCACGCTCTTGTCTCCACCGGAGGCTTTGGCCCGGTCGAGGGCCACCTCGATCACGGCCCCATCGAGCTTGGCCTCGAAAGCCTTTCGGTCTGTTTCGACAGTGAAGGCCGTCTTGATGCCTGCCCGCAGAACCTTGTCCGTGAGGAGCTTCTCGAGAGGGGTTCCAGCCGCGGCAGACAGGTCAAGCTCGCCGTCGACGGGCGTCTCCCACTCGCCGCGATCCATGGCGATGCCCTTGTTGGGACCTTCGGCCTTGATGGTCTGGATGGTCTTGCCGTTGCGGCGGCGGATGCGCAGGCTGATGCCCTCGCGGTGCAGGGCGTGGTCATCCGTGTCGAAATAGACCGCATGGAGCTGTCCGCTCTGCTTGGCGAGCGGACGCGCCTTGTCGAGGAGAGGATGCGCGAGCAGGTCCTCGGCCGCGCCCGAGGCGAGCTCCAGCTTCAGCTCGATCTCGCGAGGTGCAGCCGATACCGGATCTGGCTTCGGTTTCTTCCTGGAGGCGCTCATCGTCCGTCACCGCATTCCGTCGATGATTGATATAGACGTGTGACAACCGGAAGGAACGGCGGTCCCGGAAACGTCAAAAGAAAATCCCCGGGGCGAGGCCCGGGGATGATCACGTCTCAAGTCTGGCGCCGTTCAGCCCTTGGCGGGGCTGGCCTTGCGGTTGAAGGTCTTGCGCAGGTTGTCCCATAACTCGATCTTCACGCCGTTCTTGCGCATGATGAAGGCCTGCTGCGACACGGAGAGCAGGTTGTTCCAGGCCCAGTAGATCACGAGACCGGCCGGGAAGGAGCCCAGCATGAAGGTGAAGATCACCGGCATCCAGGCGAAGACCTGCTTCTGAACCGGATCCGGCGGCTCCGGGTTCATCTTCATCTGCAGCCACATGGTGATGCCCATGAGGATCGGCCACACCCCGAGCATGAGGAACGGGCCCAGCACCGGAACGGCGCCCGGATTGAAGGGCAGCAGGCCGAACAGGTTGAAGATCGAGGTCGGATCCGGGGCTGCAAGGTCGCGAATCCAGCCGAAGAACGGCGCATGGCGCATTTCGATGGTGACGAAGAGCACCTTGTAGAGCGCGAAGAAAACCGGGATCTGGATCAGCACCGGCCAGCAGCCCGCGACCGGATTGATCTTCTCCTTGCGGTAGAGCTCCATCAGCGCCTGCTGCTGCTTCATCTTGTCGTCCGCATAGCGCTCGCGGATCGAGACCATCTCCGGCTGCACCGCCTTCATCTTCGCCATGGAGGCGTAGGACTTGTTGGCGAGCGGGAAGAACAGGATCTTCAGCAGCACCGTGACGATCAGGATCGCGACGCCGAAATTGCCGAACATCCGGAAGAAGAAGTCGAGCACCTTAAAGAGCGGCTTGGTGATGAAGTAGAACCAGCCCCAGTCGATGAGGAGGTCGAAGTTCTTGATGCCGAGCGCCTCGTGATAGGAGTCGACGGTTGCAACCTCCTTGGCGCCGGCGAAGAGGCGCTGCGTCACCTCGGTGGTGGCGCCGGGCTGAAGCGTCTGCGCCGTGCCGAGCATGTTGGCCTGGTAGATCTGGCCCGTCGGGCCCTGGCGCATGGTGAAGGAGCCCTGGTAGGGCTGCGCCTGATCAGGAATGACCGCAGCGGCCCAGTACTTGTCGGTGATGCCGACGAAGCCGCCGTTCACGCCTTCCCACACCTCGCCCACGGTGTTCTGACCGGCGGGAACCGGCTCTTCCTTGGCAATGGCGTCGTAGGTGTATTCCTGCAGGCCCTTGTCGCCGAGGACACCGATCAGACCCTCGTGGAGCACATAGTAGCCGAGAGTCGTCGGCTTGCCGTGGCGGGAGACGAGGCCGTAAGGATGCAGGGTCGCCGGCGCGGAGCCGCGGTTCTCGACGGCGTTCTTCACGGTGAACATGGACTTTTCGTCCACGGAGATCGTGCGCCGGAAGACAAGGCCCTGGCCGTTGTCCCAGGTGAGCGTCACCGGGGTGGACGGAGTCAGCGTCGTGCGGTCGGCGGTCCAGACCGTCTCGGCGGTCGGCAGGGCGCCGTTCTGCGCGCCGACCCAGCCGAAATCGGCGTAATAGGGGTTCTGGGTGCCGGCGGGCGAAAGCAGCACGATGTTCGGGCTGCGCGGCTCCACGGTCTCGCGGTAGTTCTTGAGCGCCACGTCGTCGATGCGGCCGCCGCGCAGGTTGATCGAGCCGGCGATGGTGGGAGTATCGATGCTCACGCGCGGCGAGCGGGCGAGCGCCGCCTCACGGGTCTCGACCGTCGGTGCCACGGGCGTGCTGGGCACCGTTCCCGGCACGGTGGGGGCGGCACCGCCGGCTTGGCTCGGGCTCGCCGGCGGATTCGGCGCATTGGGATTGACCTGCGTGGATTGCTGCTGCTGGGCGGCCAGACGCTGCCGTTCGGCCTCCGGGGCCGCAAAGAAGTATTGCCAGCCTAGCAGGACCGCCATCGACAGCACGATGGCGACGATGAGGTTTTTGTTGTCATCACGCATGGGATTGTCCGCGACGCTCGCCGTTGGAGGGAGGTGAGGAGGAAGCACGCTCTGCAGAAGGGGCGCTTTTCGGCTTGGTGACCGCCCGCAGTGCGCGCCGAAGATCGTCGATGAGCACGCCGAACTCGGCGGAGAGGATGTCCCGCCGTCCGATGACGACCACATCCGCATCGATGGTTGCGTAGTCCTGGCCTGCCGTGGGGATGGCGGCCCGGAGTCGGCGCTTGATCCGGTTCCGCTCGGTGGCGTGGCCGACCCGCTTCGTGACTGTAAGGCCAAAGCGCAGGCCGAGGCCGGAGCCTTCGCGAAGGCGGGCCTGAACCGTCATCCGCTCGGTATGAAAGCGGCGGCCGGAGGCCGCCGCGACGAAGTCAGGTCTTTTCGTCAGACGCCCGAGGCTAGACGTTGCGCGAGCTTCGCGCATCGGGCGATCCTTGACGGCGCTTACGCGGACAGGCGCTTGCGGCCATGGGCGCGGCGAGCGGCAATGACCTTGCGGCCACCCTTGGTCGCCATGCGCGCACGGAAGCCGTGGCGGCGCTTGCGAACCAGCTTGCTCGGTTGATACGTCCTCTTCACGGCACTTCTCCGGTCGAATGGGGGCAGCGGTGCTCGAAGGCTCGCGCCCGTCTGGTTGGGATGGGGTTGCCCCCGAAACTGTCTCGAAAAAACGATCAGCGCCCCAAGAAGAGCGCTGTCAGCTTGCGGGCTTATGAAGGAACGCAGGGGCAAAGTCAACGCCGCTTTGGCCTTCGTGCGGCAATCCGGCCCCCGCTCACCAAGCTGTGACGGACCGGCAGGCTTGACCTTATGGGGCGCTCCATACCACACCGTTTCCAGGAGGACACGTGGCCGAGACCGATCCGAAGCCGGAACGCCCGAAACAGGCAGGCCTTTTATGGCGCATGGTGCCTCTGGGGCTCGTTCTGCTGGCCATCGGGGCCGTCTTCGCGACCGGCGTTCATCGCTCGCTGACTTTCGAGACCTTCGTGCGCTATCAGGCCTGGCTTCAGGACCTCGTGGCCGCCAACGGCGTGGCAATGCTGGGGCTCTACGGCCTGATCTATGTGGCGGCCGTGACCCTCTCGCTGCCGGCCTCCGTCTTCCTGACCGCCATCGGGGGCTATCTCTTCGGTTGGCCGCTCGGCGGCATCACGGCAAATCTCGCCGCAACGCTCGGGGCGACCAATATCTTTCTCATCGCCCGGACATCCTTGGGGCGTCCTCTGCTCGACCGGGCAGGCTCGCGCATCCAGGGCCTTGCGGCGGGCTTCCGGAAGCAGGCCTTCCTTTACCTTCTCTCCCTGCGCCTGATTCCCGTGGTGCCGTTCTGGCTCACGAACCTGGCGGCAGCCTTCTTCGGCATGCGCCTGAGGTCCTACATGCTGGCGACCCAACTCGGGATGCTGCCAGCCTCGTTCGCCTTCGCCCTTGCCGGATCGGGGCTCGACGACATCATCGCAAAGCATGAGAGCATGCGTGATGAGTGTCTGGCCGCCGGACGGGGCGACTGCACCGTGGATTTCAATGCCAAGAGCCTGCTGACGACCGAACTGGTGGCGGCGCTCGCCATCCTGGGCATTCTGGCCCTGGTTCCGATTGCGATCAGGCATTGGCGCAGCCGCAGCACTGGAAAGGGCTGATCGTGAGGCAGGCAGGTGAGGGTGACCCGAAGGTTCTCAAGCCGGATCTGTGCGTCATCGGCGCCGGTTCGGCCGGGCTGTCGGTGGCAGCCATCGCGGCGTCCCTCGGCGCATCCGTGGTGCTGGTCGAGAAGAACCGGATGGGAGGCGATTGCCTGAACGTGGGCTGCGTTCCCTCGAAGGCTCTGATCGCTGCGTCTCTTCATGTTCGCAGCAGGCGCGAGGCGGAAGGTTTCGGGATCGGAGGAGGGGAGGCCGTTGTCGACTTCGCCAAGGTCCATGCCCATGTGAGGGGAGCCATTGCAGCAATCGCCCCGATGGATTCTGTCGAGCGTTACCGGGCCATGGGCGTGTCGGTGATCGAGAGCGAGGCGCGGTTTACGGATGCTCGCACGGTCTTGGCGGGGGATCAGGCCATCCGGGCCCGCCGCTTCGTCATCGCGACCGGCTCCCGCCCTGCGATCCCGCCGATCCCCGGACTTGATCAGGTGTCTTATCTAACAAATGAGACCGTGTTCGATCCGACCGAGAAGCCCGAGCATCTCGTGGTGATCGGGGGAGGCGCCGTGGGGGTCGAGATCGCCCAGGCCTACCGGTTGCTGGGCGTGGAGGTCACGCTCCTGGAAGCCGGCGAGCGCCTTCTGGCGCAGGAGGATCCTGAGATGGCCCATGTCGTCGATCAAGCGCTACGGTCGGACGGCGTTGTAGTCGGAACCGGAGCGGCAATCGACAGGATCGAGCCGTCGGGAGCCGGGGGTGTCAGCATCGTCCTGAGCGGTGGCGAGAGGATTGAAGGAAGCCATCTGCTCGTGGCAACAGGCCGCAAGCCTGTCGTGGATGGGATAGGTCTTGAAGCTGCGGGAATCTCGTCCGATGCCTCCGGTATCCGGGTCGACAGCGGGCTCAAAACCTCCAACCGGCGCGTCTATGCCATCGGCGATTGCGCGGGCGGGGCGGGCACTGGGGCCCGGTTCACCCATGTGGCGAATCATCATGCGGGCCTGGTGATCCGCAATGCCCTGTTCCGGCTCCCCGTCCGTGTCGGGAAGGCTCCCGTCCCCCGCGTGACCTATACGGCGCCGGAACTTGCCTCCGTCGGACTGACGGAGGCGCAGGCACGGGAGCAGCACGGCACCATCCGCATCCTGCGCTGGGCCTTTGCCGACAACGACAGGGCCCGCACGGAGAGGCAAACCGAGGGACACGTGAAAGCCGTCGTCACCCCGCGCGGCAGGATCCTGGGCTGCTCCATCGCCGGCGCGCATGCGGGCGAACTGATCATGCCGTGGGTTCTGGCCATGAGCCGCGGCTTGAAGGTTTCCGATCTCGCCGGATTGATCTATCCCTACCCCACGTTGTCCGAGGTGACGAAGAGCGCGGCGGTGGAGTTTCTCAAGCCTTCGGCTCAGAATCCTTGGGTGCGGCGGCTGGTGTCCCTGGTTCGTCGCTTGGGATGAAACCGACCATGAGACTTGAGCAGACATCCCTTGGAGGGCGCATCCTGAGCCAGTTCGGGCTCTCCGCGCGCCTGCTTCTGCTCACGGTGCTGTTCGTGATGATCGCGGAGGTGCTCATCTACGTTCCCTCCGTGGCCAACTTCCGTCTCACCTGGCTGAACGACCGTCTGGCTGCGGCGCAGATTGCCGCCATGGTGCTCGATGCGGCGCCCGAGGAAAGCCTTCCCGAGGATCTCGAGATACGCCTACTTCAAGGGGTCGGAGCCCGCGCCATCGCCCTGCGGGGCGGCGGGCGCAGGAGCCTTCTGGCGGCGGGCGACGTGCCACCTGAGGTGGGCAAGACCGTGGATCTGCGGGACGCGCAATGGCTCACTCTTGTCCAAGACGCCTTCGACGTCCTGATCAGCCCGGCCGACAAGCCGATCCGGGTGATCGGGTCGGGCATGGGGGTCGACTTCGTCGAAATGATCCTCGACCAGCGGCCCCTGCGTCACGCGATGATCGAGTTCTCGCGCAACATCCTGTTCCTGTCCCTGTTCATCTCCATCATCACGGCCGGTCTCGTCTATCTCACCCTGCAATGGGTGATCGTGCGTCCTGTGCGGCGCCTCACCGGCAACATCGCGGATTTCTCCAGCAATCCGGAGGACGCCTCCCGGGTCATCCGGCCGACGGATCGCGTCGACGAGATCGGGCTCGCCGAGCAGGCCCTGGCCCGCATGGAAACGACGCTCGCCGATGAGCTGCGCCAGAAGCGGCGTCTCGCCCAACTCGGCCTTGCGGTCAGCAAGATCAACCACGAGCTGCGCAACATGCTGACCACCGCGCAGCTCCTCACGGATCGCCTGGACAATGTCAGCGACGATTCCGTCCAGCGCATCGCCCCCCGGCTGGTCGGCACCCTCGACCGAGCCATCGCCTTCTGCGAGACGACCCTGGCCTATGGCCGGGCGACCGAGCCCCTGCCGCAGCGGCGCCTCATCGCGCTGGCCCCCATGATCGACGAATTGTCGAACCTAACGGACCTCGCCCCCGAGGTCGGGATCGCATTACATGCGGACGTTCCCGACGATCTGATGATCGACGCGGATCCCGACCAGCTCTCCCGGGTGCTCGTGAACGTGGTTCGTAATGCAGTTCAGGCGCTCAGCCAGACCGGCTCTCCCAATGGCCAACCCTGCATCGACATCTCGGCCCGCCGGGAGGGCGGCACCGTCGTCATCCTGATCAAGGATAATGGCCCGGGGATTCCAGAGCGTGCCAAGGCCAACCTGTTCACGCCGTTCCAGGGGTCGGCTCAGAAAGGCGGCACGGGCCTGGGCCTGCCGATTGCCGCGGAGCTCGTCCAGCTCCACGGCGGAAGCATCATGCTCGATGAAGGGCAGGAGAAGACCTGCTTCAAGATCACGATCCCCGACCGTCTCTCTACCGTGGAAGCGAACTGAGCTTTTGGCAAAACTTCAGCACAAGAGGCTTGCCAACCGCGCCGGATCCCTTTATGTCACCGGCCTCGGCCAACGTTGCTTCCCGCAACGAACTGCCGGTCAGGCGCCCGTAGCTCAGCTGGATAGAGCACCAGACTACGAATCTGGGGGTCAGAGGTTCGAATCCTTTCGGGCGCGCCATTTCCTTCAAGACATTGATCCGGGCCGAATGAAGGTTCGAAGGCGCGTTTCGCGCACTCGGAGGCCTTCTTGAGCGATGTCTTCTCAGGCTTCCGCGGCTTTACACTTCCGCCGTCGGCGTGACGCCGAGATCGTCCAGCTTGGCCCGCACCTCCGTGATCGACCGCTTCAACTTCAGGCTGATGATCGAGACGGGAATGCCCTCCCGGGCCATGGCCAGAAGGGCCTGCACGGATTCGTAGCTCCAGGAACCGCCGGAAGAATTCATGGCCGAGATCTCCAATCGATGAGCCAAGCGTCGCCTTGAAGTGCGGCGAGATCATGAAAAGAGGATCTGTAACATTCTCCGCGCAACCTTAGCCGAAGATGCGCGTTCCTTGTGGAGGCAACACTGACAGGGACTCTCTCATGAGCATCATCTGGACCATCATCATCGGCTTCGTGGCTGGTCTCATCGCGAAATGGATCATGCCGGGCCGGAACGAGCCATCGGGTTTCATCATGACGACGATCCTCGGCATCGTCGGCGCTTTGGTCGCCACCTACCTTGGGCAGGCTTTGGGCTGGTACCGGGCCGATGAAGGAGCAGGCTTCATCGGCGCCATCGTCGGTGCCATCGTCGTGCTCTTCATCTATGGCCTCATTGCCGGGCGCCGCTCGAGCTCGACGTACTGATCGCGCCAGAGCCGAACCCAGAGAGCAAGGGCCACAGCGGAAACTGTGGCCCTTTTCGTTTAGCTGTGATGGGCGAGACGGCTGCTCTCGGACGAGCCCGTCAGGGCTGCCTTGACCGGGCATTGGCCCATATAGCCACGCCAGGCCAGATAGGATCCGCCCGCAAGCGCCAGGATGTTCAGGAGCGGGTTGGGGCGGGGCTTGGCGGCTGCGGCCGCAAGGCCGAGACCGGCCAGCATGTAGACACTGCGCTCCGTGGTGCTGAGATTGGGCTCCCCGTTCATCAGCGATCCGGCCGTGGCCGATATCATGTTCGTCACGTCATTTCTCCTTGTTTGGCATGGGGTCGAACGCGACGTGAAGCGGTGTTGTTCCCCTTCGGAAAAAGAGTCCGGAAGGTGTCCGGAACCTCAAACCTTGGCCTCCGTTGAGTCCACGCTTCAACCAAGGAGTTGTCATCATGCCAGCTAAGGAAAAGACCTTAGAAGACCTGTTCCTTCACACGCTGAAGGACATTTTCTACGCCGAAAAGCAGATCCTGAAGTCCCTGCCGAAGATGGCGAAGAATGCGGAGTCGGAAGAGCTGCGGCAAGCTTTCGAGACCCATCGTGTGGAAACGGAAGGCCAAATCGAGCGCCTTGAGAAGGTGTTCGAGATGCTCGGCAAGCCGGCCCGCGGCGTGCAGTGCGAGGCCATCAACGGCATCATCGAGGAAGGCAAGGAAGTCATGGAAGACTTCGCCGAGAGCGAGGCTCTCGATGCCGGCATCCTGGCTGCTGCCCAGGCCGTGGAGCATTACGAGATCACCCGCTACGGCTCCCTGAAGACCTGGGCCCAGGAACTGGGCATGGGCGATGCCGCCAAGCTCCTGGACCAGAACCTTCAGGAGGAGAAGAAGACCGACCAGCTTCTGACCCAACTCGCCGAGGCGCGCGTCAACACCAAGGCCGCCTGAGGTTTCGTTCCAAGATCGAAAACCCCGCGCCCGGGAGCGCGGGGTTCTCCTCCGAGCCCATGAAGGCGTGAGGCTCAGTGATGGTGAGTCGGGCACGGCACAACGGCCGCGTCCAGGGTCAAGCGCATTGAGCCTGACGGGGTGATCTCGAGCACAGCTTTCATGCCGGCCGGATCCTCGACCAGATGCAAGAAGGCCAGAAGCCTCAGCCGTACGCTCGGCGGCAGTTGAGAGATGCAGACCGCCAGCGTCCGGGTTGCTCCATCAGCCATCTCCTCTACGAAGGAGACGACAGGAGGATTCTCGTCAGGCAGCGACATGGGGCACCCGATCGACAAAGGTGGGGGCCTCGGAGGCGCGCACTAGGCATGACCCGCGCAGGCCCGCGAGCTGGCTGACATGCCTCAGGCTCGTGTCCGAAACCTGGATGGCCGCCGCGATGCAGGGTTGGCCTTCGACCATCGTCGGCAGGCCCAGGGGGCGGACCTTGAATCCCGCCTGTTGCCAGCGTGGCAGCCACCACATCTCCACCACGGCGGTGACCTCCGTAACGCCTTCCTCGAGGCAGAATTGCTGAAAGGCTGCCAGGAGACGGCAATCCGTGCGGCCCATGCGCCGCTCTCTGACGATGAAGTACCGGGTGCACTCAAGGATCGTCGGGCCGGACAGCACTTCCCGCCCCCTTACCAGATGGGCGAAGGACTCGCTGATCATGTGGGGCAGCAGCGTCGGGTAGAGCCTCAAGCCCCCGATGACCCGTCCTTGGTCGAGCGCGATCAGGTAGGTCGTCCGGTCGTTGTCGTAGGCGTCCACATCCCGCCCGTCTGGCCGTTCGAGATCGCGCCACTCCCGCTCTCCCACGAAGATCTCGTGCCTCAGGCGAAAATACTCGTCGAGGATCGCTTCATATCCAGCTTTGTTCTCATCGGTGATGACGTGAATTGAGGTCATGCCCCGTGCCCTCCTTTTCCGGAGAGCAGTGTCCATGACCGGCTAGATTTGGATATTGTAGGAAATTACAGGTGCTGCTGCGTCAGATCTCGATGAGCCGGTGCTGAAGAGCCCTGGCAACGGCATGCGTTTTATTGGCAGCACTCAGCTTGGCGCAGGCGCTGCCGATGTGAGCCGTGATCGTCCGTTCCGTCACCCCGAGGATCTCCCCGGTATCGGCCGCGGATTTTCCCAGAGCCGCCCAGCGCAGCGCTTCCTGTTCGCGGTTCGTCAGCGGGTTGGGCCTCGGTGAGGGGGCCAGGACGAGCCGGGCCCGCTCGAACGCATACATGGCCATCAGGTGGATGGCCGGCTTGGTTTGGGGCGTGAGGTCAAGGTCGGGGCCGCTCATGGAGAGGCAAGCCTCGAAACCGTTCACTCCGTGAATCGGCATGCAATAGCCCTGCCGCATGCCGAAATCGGCAGCCCCCTGCATGATCTCCTGGCCCTTGGGGTTCATCTCGGGGTCGTGGCGGGCTTCGCTCCATTCGAAGGGCTGGACCGTCTGGCGGCACAGACGGATCACGGGATCGTGCCGGTCGTAGCTGTTTCGCGTATAGCGCTCGTACCAGCCGAGGGGCCATTTCTTGAGCAGGACCAGGCTCTCGATCCTCTGTTCCGGATGAGGCAGTCCAGTCATGATGAAGTTCTCGAACCCGAATTGGGCAAAGGAACGCTCCATTGCATCGATGATCGCCTGTGGCGATGCTAGGCTATCAAGCTCCTCGATGAACTCGAATGCTTGTACCGTATGGTCAAGGCTGCGGCCGCTCACGGGCGTCTCCCAGGCAAGTCTTAAACCTTAAGATTGCATGTCTATATAATGCTACCAAAAGTTTTAAATTTGGCATAGACAAGGCAAGGTTCATCAAAGAACAGGAGAAGGGCTTGGAGAAGAAGGCGCCTAACCACATCGACAGGCACATCGGAGGCCGGGTGAGGGCTCGGCGGATCATGCTCGGGATGAGCCAGGAACGGCTCGCGGACGCCCTGGGACTGACCTTCCAGCAGGTCCAGAAATACGAGAAGGGCGTCAACCGCATAGGGGCGAGCCGCCTCCTGCATATTGCCGGCATCCTCGACGTCGGCATCGAGTTCTTTTTCGAAGGTCTCCCCGGCCTGCGGCCAGGCGGGTTCTCGGGGGACAGCATCATGGCCGAGTTCCTGACCCGATCGGAAAGCGACCGGCTCGTGCGCGGCTTCCTGCGCCTGAAGGACGATGAGGCGCGCAGGAAAGTCGCCGATCTCGTCGATTGGCTCGCCTCCGTCAGCTAGGCTCAGGAACGGGCGCAATCCCCTAAATCCCGGTTTAAAGGCGGGTTCGGAACCTGCCGCGCTTCTAATGGTTACTCCCTCACGATTGAGAGAGGTTGACCATGGGCGTGGGACAGCAAAACACCAACAGGCAGCAGGACAACGGCAACGAGGAATGGGATGCGCTGAAAGGCGATGTCGGCGATATCGCAGGTGCCGCCGCGGAGCGCAGCCGTTACTTCATCGACAGCGCGCGCGAGCAGGCGACGGATTACGTCGACCGCCGCAAGGACGACATCGCGCAGTCGGTTGCTGACTTCGCCACGACGCTGCGTGAATCCACCCATTCCTTCGATGAGCGGCCGAACATCCGCGCCGTCGTCGATACGGCGGCCGAAGGGCTGGAGCAGTTGGCGGATTCGATCCGCGACCGGACCTTTGCCGACTTCTTCAACGAGTTCGAGGGCGTGGTGCGCCGCCGACCTGCGACGGTGGCTGCGGTCTCCGTGGCAGTCGGCTTCCTCGCCGCGCGCTTCATCAAGAGCACGGCCGAGGATCTGCGTTATGACGGCATGAATGCTGGGTTGGCCCAGGGCGGCCAAGGCCGCTCGCGCCAGCAGGGTCAGCAAGGCCAGCAGCGCCCCCGCGCCAAAGCCAGTACCTGACGGAGGCGGTCATGCAGGGTAACGGCAACCAAACCATCCAGGGTCTCGTCGGCGAGGCGCTGCGCGAGTCGACCGATCTCGCGCAGAAGGAATTCACCCTCTTCAAGACAGAGATATCCCAGAACATGCGGACCCTGTTCATAGGGCTCGCCATGGTTGTCGCGGCAGCGGTCTTCGCGATTGCAGCCGTTATGCTGCTCACCGAGTCGCTGGTGGAGTGGCTGGCAACCGTCGTCGATTCGGAGGCGCTCGCTGCGTTGATCGTTGGCGGCATTCTGGCTGTGATCGCCATCGGCCTCGGGCTGTGGGGGCGCAACGCTATGACGGCGTCGTCGCTCACGCCGCAGAGGACCATGCGCTCGCTCAAGCGCGATGCGGAAGTCCTGTCCGAGAGAGGTGCATGATGACGTCACAAAGTCTGCAGGAATTGGAGATGGACATCGAGCGCAGCCGCGCTCAACTCGACCAGACCATTGATCGCCTCCAGGATAAGATGACCGTCTCCGGCGTCGTCGACGACGTGCTCGGGACTGCCCGCAATGGGCAGTACGGGCCGCTCTATGACCGAGTTCTGGATACAGTCAGGCGTAACCCCGTGCCAGTGATGCTGATCGCGATGGGCATCGGGCTTCTCGCTTATCGCCTGGGTCGGCCGACGCGTCCTGTGCGCCCGGCTCCGTTGATCGTGGCAGATGAGGATCTCATCACCGAGGAGCATCTGCTGATGGAGGCGGAGAATCCTCGGCTGTACGGGACGGAAGCCGTTCACCAGCCCGCGACCGACCCCATGTTCGAGCGGCCCGGCATGAATACCCGTTACTGAAGAATAGAACAGGAGCTTTCCATGGCAAACACCAAGAACGAAACCGGCAAGCCGGGTGCGGACAAGCAGAGCGACACCGGCACGGCCGGCAAGGTTTCCGCCGGCACATCGGTCGGCAATATCGGTGAGACTCCGATGCCTCACGCGCACGATCAGAAGTCTGCTCAAGGAGCCGGATCGGCGACGGGCAGCGCGCAGGCGGCCGGCCAGTCCAAGGGAGCGTCGTCCGGTCAGTCATCGGGCCAATCCTCGCAGAGCAATGCGCAGAATCAGGGCGGTATGACGGACAAGGCGCAGCAGGCCGCCGATCAGGTGCGGCAGAAGGCCGAGGATGTCTATGAGGATGCTTCCGAGTGGGCCAAGGATACGTATGAGCGCGCGACGGACTGGGCCTCGGGCACTTACTCGCAGCAGCGCCGCCGCATGAACAAGATGGGTGGCCGCTCCTCGCGTGCGTTCGGCAATGCCCGCGGTGGCGTTCAGAGCTACGTGTCCGAAAATCCGATGGTGGTGGGTCTTGTTGGTCTGGCGGCCGGCCTGCTCCTCGGCGCCCTTCTGCCACGCACACGCCGTGAGAACGAGATGTTCGGCGAATGGGCTGACGAGGTTCGCAACCAGGGCCTGCGTTACGCCCGTGACGCTGCCAGCCGCGGCCGCGAATATGTCGAGGAGACGTTCAGCGGCGACGATGCGCAGTTCAGCCGTCACGACAGCGAGTTCGGTGGCCAACGCGACGCCAATCGCCACTGATACGGAATCCTGGACAAACGAAAAAGGGCGTCGGTGGAAGCCGGCGCCCTTTTGATATGATCTCGCGGCAATCGTCGGGATGCTCGACAGCCGTGCAGAAACGACAACGGCCACGGCGAGGTGATGCGCGTACATCCGGCGTCATCATCTCGGCATCGTGACCGCTTCTGGTCGGCACGAATGCCGCCAGCGTGAGCTTCAGATGGGGTTCGCCTGTCATGGATTCAAGAGGATAGGGATATTTCTTAACCCTGTTCGGCTAAATTCCGTCTTTGCGCAGGATCTTCCAGGAACGAGGCGCCATCGAGTTTGTTGGCTTCCAACAAGGCCAAAGTTTCCTATCCGGAGGCTTTGCGCGAAAGATGATCCTTCTCAGGCATCGGATGACGGAGTTGGGGCATGCGTATTCTGATCCTCGAAGACGATCCGGCGATCGCGTTTGATCTGCAGGCCATCCTGGAAGCCGACGGGCACGAGGTTGTCGATTCCATCAGCTCGCTTGCCGAAGCCTATCGGCATCTCGACGACAGGTTCGATTGCGCGCTTCTCGACATCGACGTGATCGGCGGCAAGAGCTTCGGCGTGGCCGAGATCCTCATGCTGCGTCATATCCCGTTCGTCTTCGTGTCGGCCTCCGCACCTTCGGATTTGCCTCAATTGCTGCGGCAGGCTGCTTTCGTGGCCAAGCCCTTCGAGGAGAAGGTGCTGCTGAAAACCGTCGAGCACGCCGTTCCCAATCTCCTCCCGTGCTGATGACGTGATAAGACCGAGGAACCTGTCCTCGTCCGGTGACTTCCCTCATCATGCAAGACTTCCGGTTCGGCTTCTGCTGCAAGTACATTCCCGAAGACGGCTCGGCGCAGACCTCTAGGGCCATGAACACGTCGACAGTGACGATGGCCTACCTGGGCCGTCTCGAGCCGAAAGCCGCCTATGACAAGCTCGCCGCCGTCGTCACTCACAACCTGGAGGCCTTCAGGCTCCAGATCGAACACGTGGCCGGAAGGCCGAAGCTTGAACGTCTCCACCGCCTGTCCAGCGATCTGCTCCCCGGCTACACCCATCCAAGCTGCCAGGAGTTCTATCGCGATCATGATTTGCGCAACCTGATCGAGGCGAAACTCGCGCAGGCAGGGCGTCTCGCCCGTGACAAGGATGTGCGCCTGAGCATGCATCCTGGCCAGTTCTGCGTGATCGCCTCCGCCAATCCCTCGGCCGCCGACAATGGCGTTGCGGAATTCGAGTATCATGCCGAAGTCATGGCGCTCATGGGCTACGGCCAGGGGTGGCATCCGCACGGGGCTCACATCAACATCCATGGCGGCGCGAAGGCCTTGGGCGCAGAAGGGTTTCGGAGCGGCCTTGCACGCCTGTCACAGGTTGCGCGCAATCTGATCACCATCGAAAACGACGAGGTGAGCTTCGGCCTCGACGATCTCCTGCCTCTCGTTGACGACGTGCCGCTCGTGCTCGATCTTCATCATCACTGGATCATGAGTCAGGGCGAATACATCGAGCCGGATGATCCGCGCATTGCCCTGATCATCGCATCCTGGCGCGGTGTGAGGCCGGTGAGCCATGTGAGCGTGTCCCGCGAGGATCTTCTCCCGGATTATGACATCCATAGCCTTCCGGACTTCAAGGCGCTCGTTGCGTCGGGGATCAAGCCGAAAGATCTGCGCGGCCACTCGGACCTAATGTGGAACGAGGCCATCAACGATCTGGTGATGCGCCATCTCTCATGGTCCGATTTCGAGATCGAGGCGAAGCTGAAGAACATCGCCACCGAGGGTCTAGCGCATCACGTGGAACGGCGGGAAACCAGCCTCCGGGCAACAGGATAAAGTTTCATGAGATGTCTGAGCCACTGGAATCAGTCCAGCCAGAGATCGTTGTCGGGTGTTGCATCGCGTGTCACGAAGTGATGTTACTCGCCTATTCCACAATTCTGTTTGTTGATGATGAGCCTCTGATCCGTCTCTCCCTGTCCGAGTTTCTGGAAGATGCCTGGCACCGAACTTCTGATCATATCGGGACGGCAATGGCCCTCGGCGGGGGGATCTTCCACCTCGAGCGGCTTTCCTGGCGAAACCGTGCCCCAAAGAGGCGATCGTCTGCCACGTGGCTTCCGCAGCGGAGCTCGGAAAGCGCCCGTTCTATGTTGCTGAAACCACACGGCAGCCCACCGAGCGAGCTTCCAACATCCTGCCCTTTCCGAAAACAGCCTAAATTCCTGAACTCGATCTTGCTGACGGCGTTGAGCGGACATAAGCTCTGCCGGAATTGACCTTCATCAGGGGGCCGGGGTCCGTGAACACGCTCCGGAATGTCCGATCGAAGGTTGGTCAATATGCTTTTCGAGCCAAGCCTAAGGCTGTCGACAAGCTTCCCCACACCATCCCCGGAGGAATACATGGCGACCAAGACGACTGACGGAAAAGCCGGCGCGAAGAAGGCTGCAG
>JAESFL010000181.1_pt1 | contig 56553 bp, 50 predicted proteins | sample 9269401 | NCBI WGS metagenome assembly JAESFL01 (sample SAMN14506025, study PRJNA617098) | algae metagenome | isolation source: Gloeocapsa sp. UFS-A4-WI-NPMV-4B04 and co-occurring heterotrophs from desert... | place: USA: Utah | collected 2006-10-01 | reverse complement strand
CTACGGCGCTTCGGCCTCACCACTCCACGATGAACCCTGACGAAGAGGCAGTTGCAGCCCTAAACGCACTCCCATAGCGACTGGTACAGCAAACGGGGGCATTGCAGCGCGCTTCTCGCGTATCGTATCGAATCTATGACTTCAGCTCGCGTCGTTCGGGGGAGCGCGCGGCGGGGAAGGGGGGAAAAGAGATCGATCCGTCAGTCCAGCAGGCGGATGGCCACGGAACGGCCCCGCCGCGGCGCTTCGTAGTCCGTCAGGACCTCGGCCACGCGCTCCACGGTGCTGGGCTCGCGGAGCTCGCCCACGATGATGGCGTCGGCGCCCAGCTTGGCCGCGCGGCGCTGCATGGCGCGGATCAGGTCCGTCTCGTCGGTCCAGCTGGCGTCGCTGCGCGAGGTGACCAGGGCGATCTGCTCGTAGTCGCCCGGCACGTCTTCCTCGTGCAGGTAGACGGTCACCTGGTCCGGGTGGCGCGCGGGGCCGGGGCCCGCATCCAGCAGCACGGCGCCCGTGGACGTGCACGCGCCCAGCAGCGCGGCGGAAAGTACGGCAAGGAGGGAGGCTCGGATCTTCATGGGTGTGCTCCGGATATCGATCAAGCGGTGGTCGTCGCTTCCGGCATCCAGCAAAGCAACCTGGCTGCCACTCCGCTGCGGATTGGCATCACCTTGTCCTGCAATCACTTATAAACGGTGCGCAGGATCGCCTCGGCGGCCGAGTGTCACCCTGAGAGGACGTTCCTGGACAGGGGCGTGAGGACGCGTTCAGCGAGGCGGGGGAGGAGGAAGGGACGTGGGATCGGTGAGGTCGTGGCCACGGGCGGTGCATGTGCCACGGGCGGGTAGATTCCTCACTCGTTCCTCGTTCGGAATGACAATCGTTTTCCGAGGCTGGAGGGGGGTAGACGAAGCGCGGGCGTGCTCCTGGAGGAACACGCCCGCGTCGATCATCATCATCCGCCGTCGTCCGTCTTTTCTACTCGAGCGGCGCGACGAGGTCCTCGTACTCGGGGTGGCGGTCGATGTAGGCGCGCACGAAGGGACACCAGGGGGCCACCTTCTCGCCGTCCGCGCGCGCCTTGTCCAGCACGTGCTTTACCAGCCGGCTGCCGATGCCCTGGCCCTCCAGCTCCTCGGGCACCTCGGTGTGGGTCAGGTAGATCGTCCCGCCCTTGCGCTCGTATCCCAGCACGGCCGTCTTGCCCTCCACGCCCATCTCGTACCGGCTCTGCGCCGTGTTGTCGGTCACGCCGCCGCTCTGATCCGCCATCCCATCCTCCCGTTCGTCATCCCCTGTGTTCCCCGCGGCGTGCGGGAAACGTGCTGCCCATCCTCCTGCGCAACCGCCGGACCATCCCGCCGGACCATCCCGCCGGACCATCCCGCCGGCCCATCCAGCCGTCACGTGCCCGGCCAAATGCCCAGCAGGCGCCGCACGAGCACGATCTGCCCCACGTGGTAGGCCGTGTGGTCCGCCACCAGCAGTAGCTCGCGCAGGTACGTCTGCCCGCTGCCGTGCGGAATGCGGACGAACAGGTCCACGCCGGGATCGGTCGCCAGCGTCTTGAGCACCTCGCGGTCCGTGCGGTAGCCGCGCAGGGTCTCGTCCCACGCCTCGGGCGAGGGCGGCTCGGCGGCGGGCGGCCAGTAGTCGTCCGGCCAGCGGATCTCCTGGTAGTCCGGGTTGCGGCAAAAGTCGAGGATGTCCCACTGGGTGATGCGCAGGTGCTCCACCAGCTGCCACAGCGAGTGCGGCAGCCCGTCCACCTGCCGCCCGCGCAGCTCCGGCGGAATGCCCTCCACCGCCGCGTCGAAGGTGGCGTGCGCGTCCCCCCAGTCCAGGATGGCGGCGAGCTGCACGCGCAGGGCGTCGGTCTGCGTCATGGGATGCGAGCGTCAGGGTGTCCGGCGGATGGGCGACGGCGTACGCTATCCGTCCCGCGCCGGGCTCCGCAAGCGGGTGGGATGGATGCGGTGCACCCTATGCCGGACCGCCGGGCGGAATCCACCCCTTCATGCGGGCCAGGTGCTCCAGCGCGCCAAAGGCTTCGCCGGGGGAGCAGCGCTTGCGCCAGCGGGTGTGCACGTGTGGCTGCTCCACGTACTCGAAACGGAATTCATCCCGCTCGGCGTCGTAGTCGATCCGCAGCACCTCGCACTCCGTGTGGAAGGGCGTGCAACCCGCCACCAGCAGCGTGTGCATGGAGGTGATGGCGAACAGCCGGCCGGCGTGCGGCGACTTCGCGATCTCATCCACGAAGTCCGCGATCGGCTGCGCCCACGGCCCTCCCGCCCGCACGATCTCCCGGAACCGATCTCCGATCTCCGGCCAGGGACGCGCCGCGACTTCGTACCCGCATGGCCCGGACGGCCGGCTCGTCCTGCTCACGACAGGCTCGTTTCGAGGTGGCGCACCAACCGCGAAGCCGCGAACACCGCCGTGATCAGCACCGCCAAGCGAAGGTCCAGTGCAGCACGAAGTCGGGGTAGATGAGCAATCCGGGATCGCGGGCGCGGCGCGGATCAGAATGGATCGAAGCAGTCGTAGTTGCGCTGGGCCGCGATCCGCCCGTCGCGAAAGTCCAGGAACACGGCGAAGCGCGCCCGCAGCTCCTCGCCTGGCTGCACGCTGCCGATGGGGATGGTGAACGTGGCCGTCCACACCACCTCCAGCGCCACGCGGTCGCCCTCCGCCATCGCGCGCTCGATGTCGAAGCGCTGGGCCGTGAGGATGGCCTGCCCGCGCACGGCGCCCTCCAGGATGGCGGCCAGGTCGCGCCGCGCGCCGGCGGGCACCAGCCGGTTGGGAAACTCCTCCTGCACCACGTCGTCCGTGAAGAAAGCGGCCAGCGCGTCGCCCGTGGCGCCGGCCTGGATGGCGGCCAGGTAGCGCCGCGCGGCCTGCAGGTTGGCGGATTCCGCGGTGTGCTCCGTCACGATCAGGATCGGGTTCGAGGGATCTTGTCAGCCGCCGCGGGTCATGGCGGGGAGCAGTGCGTCCACGAAGGCCTGCACGGCGGCGGTCATCTTGGCGGAGGGGGGAAAGGTGGCCCGCACCTTCACCTTGTAGCCGGGAAAGGCGAACAGGTAGTAGTGCGACACCTGCGCCGCGCCGTTCGCCTCCACGTCCATCACCAGGTGGCGTCCAAAGAGCCAGGGCGCGCCGGCGGGCACGGGCACCGTCTCGTCGGCGCGCACGTCCATTCGCCGGTAGTAGCCGGCGCGGACCAGGTCGGGAAAGCCGCGGATGAAGCCGTCCGCTTCCTCGTTCACGGAGCGCGCGCCGCACGCCGCGTCGCAGTCCCGCGGCGCGCCGGGATACACGTAGATGTCCACGTAGCTGCGATCGTCCCGCCCGTACCGCATGCTCACGCCCGCCGCGGGATCGTCGAAGTCGCGCCGGCCGATGCGGCGGAACCCGGCGATCTCGTCCGGTGCCGTGAGCCGGGTCGGCTCGGACCGGGCCACGGCCGCCGCCAGGTCCACTCCCGCCGTTTGCAGGGCCTCCGCGCGCTTCTCGATGCCGCTCGAGAGCATGAGCGTGTGCACCATCTCCAGCGCGGTCTCCGCATCGTCGTCGCGTTGTCCGTTGCGAAGGGTGGCGCACACGGTGGACGCCAGGACGGACACGTCCACGGAGTCGCCGCGGGCCTCCGTGCGGACGCGCATCTGCACTCCCGGGTGCACCAGCCCCTGCATGACCTCCTCGCGCAGCCCCCCCACGAAGGTGGTGATCGGGCTCAGGTTCCACGTCCCGGCGCCCGCCGGGGATGAGCGGATGGCGTACCCCTGCGCCACCAGCACCGAGTCGATGATGTCCGCCACGCGAGACGGGTGCGCCGCGACGGTGGAGCTGATCTCGAGGCCCTCCGTGTCGTCGGGGCCGCCGGGGCAGGGGCGCTCCTGTGCGTGCAGGCCGGCGGCGAGCACGGTGGCAAGCGCGCACGCGGAAAGGGCGGCGAGGCGGATCATGGGATGCGTGGGACGGGGTGGACGTGGACGGCGGGCGCCTGGAAGGTTGGATCGAACCCGCCGCCGCGCAAGAATCTTCCCGGCGCGGCGGCGGATGCGGATGCGGATGCGCGTCAGCGGCGCATGGTGCGCTCCATGTAGGCGCGGATGCGGCCGTGCGTCTCCGGCGTGGACCACAGCGCCTGGCCGGCGCGGTCGTACTCCGCCGCGCCGTCCATCCGGGCGACGGTTTCCGCGCGCAGCGTCTGCTTGGTCATCCGGAAGGCCTCGGGCGACAGTCCGGCGAGTTGCAGGGCGACCTCGCGGGCGCGGGGCAGGAGCGCGTCCGCATCCACCACCTCGTCCACGATCCCGCTGGACAGCGCTTCTCCGGGGGGCAGCGTGCGGCCCGTGTAGACCATCGCCTGCACGCGGTCCGGCGACACGGCGAAGCGCACCACCTCCAGCGCCGCGGCGGGAAACGGGACGCCCACCACCAGCTCCGGCACGCCCACGCGGCCGCTGCCGTTCGCCATCACCTTGTAGTCCGCGGCCATCGTCATCACCCCGCCGCCCGCGATGGCGTGCCCGTTCACGGCCGCCACGACCGGAACGGGGAGCGTGAACAGCACCCGCACGAAGCCGGCGAGCAGGGGATAGAAGCGGTCCACGTAGGCGGTGCCGCCGTCCAGGATGCGGAACAGGTCCACGCCCGCGGAGAAGATGCTCCCCGTGCCCGTGACGATGACGGCCCGCGCGCCGGCGAGGTCCGCCAGCTCGCGCCCCATCGCCTCCAGCAGCTCCACGTCCAGGGCGCTGGCCTTTCCGTGCGCCAGCCGCAGGGTCAGGATGCCGTCGTCGTCCAGCTCGCGTTCGATCATCGTCGGGGTCGGAAGGGGCGGTGGATGGATGCGGATCTCACTCCGCGCTCAGACTACGCGGGGTGGATGGGGGCGAGCAAGGCGGGCAGGAGGGACGGAGCGGAGCCGATGGATCGCGCCGGCAGCGGGGCGCCCCCCATCCCCGGCCCTTCCCCCACAAACTGCGTGGGGGAAGGGAGAATTCGATTCACGGTGGACGGATCGTGCGGGCGGGGCCCCTCCGCGCAAACTGCGCGCGGGAGGGGAGGCCGCCCGCGACGGACCGCTATCCCAGCAGCGGCGTGGCGCGGCGGACGATCTGGATGGCGAGGCCCCAGGGGTCGCGCATCATCACCAGCCGCGAGCCGTCGGGGAGGTCGCTCGTGTCCACCAGCGTGGCCCCCGCGGCCTGCAGGCGCTCGGCCTCGGCGTCCGCGTCATCGGCCAGAAAGGCGATGTGCAACTGCAGGGGATGCATGGCGGCGTAGTCGGGGACGGCGCCGGCGGGGTTGTTGTAGAGCTCCAGGACGCTGGCGCCGGCGGCATCGGCCAGGAAGTGGATCTCCGTGGGGCCGCCGCCGTAGCGCGCGACGCGCATTCCCAGGTGCTGCACGTACCAGGCGGCGGCCTCTACCGGCTGCGTGACGTTGAAGGCGACGTGCTCGATTCGCGTGATGGGCAACGGGACAGCCTCGGTCTGGGGTGATGTGGATGGGTGCATCGGGCAGCCTGCATGCTGGCGCCGCGGGGGCCGGACGGCAAGGCGGCGCGGACGCGGGCGGCGCTCGGCGGATGGAGGATCGGGGTGGCCCGCGGGATCGCGCAAGGCGGATTTCCACGTATACTTTCCAGGCGCCGCCTGCACCGAACGAAGCGGGGGAGGGCCGCCATCCGGTTGTCCCGCATCCAGTTGCGGCGGCTCGTTGGATTTGGATGGCGGAGAGGGTTGCGCGAAATTCAGGAGTATTTTATACTTGTCTCAGCGGCACTGCTTCCGCGGTGCCAGGGCGGATCGGCTCCCTGCTGGGGGACGGTTCGCGGACAAGGAGCCTTCGGGCTTCGTCGGTGTCCTGCCCAATGTTGAACCTGAAAAAAGGAGGTGATCTCTTGTCCATTACGACGACTGCTCGCAACCTGACCCGGGCAAGCGATCGCCGCATCGGCGCCTGAGCCGAAGCAAGAGGCGAACCTCTCCGCAAGACGCGGGTTGCCACTGCGGCATCGCGTCGGGAAGCGGCAGACTTGAAAGCACCACCGGCACCCAGTGCCGGTGGTGCTTTCTTTTTGTGTTCGGATCCCAGCGGATGCTTCGGGCCGCGGAGCGGGAGAAAATCCATCCGCCGGTACCTGCTTCCGGACAGGGCGAATGATGCCCATCGTGAATCTGATCCGGTAAACGCCGCGCCCCGGCCGGAGCGACTGAAGTCGCCGCTGGAAATGCACGAAGTCCGCCTTCGCGGACTGCACCGCACCCTGCCGTGCACGAGAGCAGGCTCGGCGAAAACGGGTACCGAATTTGTTCTCAATCGGATCATTCGCCGCAACAAGGACACGAAGTCCGCCTGCACGCGGCCGGCCGGCCGGGGCCACGGTGGCGCAGGCGGCCAGGCTTTCTTTGTGCATCGGCGTCCGCTGCGCCACCCTCGTCACGTCGTGCGTACCGCCCGTCTGGCGCGCTCCCCGCGCCCGCCCGTCTTGCGGAATCTGCCCGCACCCCGTCCTTGTCTCGCCAGCCATGTTCGAGAAGTTCTCCCGTCCCTCCCTTGCGACGCGCGTGGCCGAGAGCCTGAGCGGGGAGCGGCGGGCCACGTTGGCCCGGGCCCTCTTCAGTGCCCTGGCAGAGATTCCTGGGGCGGGGCTGCCGCTCAAGATGGTGAAGGAATTCGCCGCCGTGATGGCCAAGGAGAAGGACGATCGGGCGCTGGAGGACAAGCTCGATGACCTGCTTGCCATTCCCGGGCACACGGAAGAACGGGCACGGCTGCTCGAAGCCTTTGCGGAGGTGATCGACGCGAATGGTCCGGCGATCCTGGTCTTCCTGCAGTCTGGTGACCCGGAGGCAGAGGCAAAGGAATTGGCGGCGTTCGCCCAGGCGGCAGCCTTGTCTGCGTACCTCAATCGCACGGCCGCCGAGCACGCCCATGCCGACCACCGCGGCGTGGTGGACGCCGACCGCGAGGAGCACGCTGCCTCGCTCCCCCTGGACGCGGTCTACGTGCTCCCCCGGCTGTTCCCGGTACGCGACATCATGCCGGGGGACGAGCGAGAGCACGCGCTCCTGGACGAGTTGCTGGATTCGGACGCCCTTTCGCCGGGGCGACGCGAGCAGGCGGAGACGGAGTATGCCGCCCTCACCGGCCAGCGGTGGCGGGGGGAGGGTGCGCCGGGCGGTGCCCTGCCGGCCGGCCGGGCACTGGCACCGGCGCGGCACGCCGTCGTCCTCGGGGGGCCGGGGGTGGGCAAGAGCACGCTCGCCCGCTATCTCGCCCGGACCGCGGCCCTGGGCCCGGACGCGATGCGGCGCCGGCTGCGGTGGGACGAGGCGCTGGTTCCCGTGTGGATTCCACTGGCGCTGTTCGCCGAGGCGCGCCGCGAGACGCCGGCGCTGCCCCTGCGCCACTACCTGGACCGGCGGATGCTGGAGGCCGGCGGGGAGCCGCTGCGGCAGGCCGTGGCCGGCATGCTGCGCGAAGGCCGCGTGTGGCTGCTGCTGGATGGCGTGGACGAGGTCGCGGACGACGCCCGTGTCGGCCTGGTGCAGGCCGTTGACGAGTTCATCGCCCACCACCCGGACGTGCGCGTACTGGTGACGTCGCGCCCGTACGGGTACATCCGGCTGGGCGGCGCGGTCCCGCACTTCGCCCTCTCGCACTTCACGCCGCGCCAGGTCACGCTGTTCGTGGTCCGCTGGCACCACGCGCGGGAGCGCATCCGGAACCCGGCATCGCCGGACGTGGAGCGCGCCCGCCGCGAGGCCGCGGCGCTGCTGGACGACATCCGCCGCCATCCGCACGTGACCGGGCTGGCCGCCAACCCGCTGATGCTGGTGATCGCGGCGCTCGTCCGCCTGGACGGCATGCGGCTCCCCCAGAAGCGGGTCCAGCTGTACGACCGGGCCGTCCATACCCTGATGGACACGTGGAACCGGTGGCGCTCCCAGCTGGGGCGGCAGGCCGGCGTCTTCCTGCCCGTGGAGCAGATGGTCCAGGTGTGGGGCGCGGTGGCGGGCTGGACCCGCGCGGAAGGGAACACGGGCGTGGTGCACGAGGCCGCGCTGGAGCGCAAGGTGACGGAGGTGCTGTGCGGGCTGGAGTACGCGGCGGGCGAGGCGGGGGCCACGGCGCGGACCTACCTGCAGGCGGCCGCCGGCCGTGCGGGGATCCTGGAGGAGCGGGGCAAGCACATCTTCGCGTTCTGGCATCCCACCTTCGAGGAGTACCTGGCGGCAGTGGAGCTGGCGACTCCCGCGCCGGGTGCCCTGGACCGGCTCCTTCCCCTGGCGGACGATCCCCGGTGGCGCGAGGTGATCCTGCTCGCGGTGGGGTACCTGGGGGTGGTTCGCCACGATCCCGATGCCGCTACCGAGATCGTCCTCGCGCTCCTCCACCGCGATCCGCCCCTGCTGGAACCGCTCTTCCACGGGCGCCTGCTCCTTGCCGCGGGGTGCGTGGCGGACGGCGTGCGGCTGCGGCGGAGGGCGGTGGAGGAGGTGCTGGCGCGCCTGGCCGACGGGGTGCAGGCCCATCCGCATCCCGGGCTGAGCCACGCGCTCCGGCTCGCGCTGGAGGCCGCCCCCGCCCGCGAGCCCTCGCCCCGGCTGGTGGATGCGCTGCTGCGCGCCGGCCGGGCGTCCGGCTCGCTGCACGTCCCCATCGTCCGGTTCCTTGCGCCCGCGGTGGCGCACTGCGAGCCCGCGAGGAACGGGTGCCTCGCCCTGCTGGCCGAGGAAAGCCTGTGGACGCGCAGAGAGGCCGCCGCGGCCCTGGTACGCGCCGGCGACGTTCAGCGCGAGGTGCGGCAGGCGCTCGTCGACACCGGCACCCACGCGGCCGGGGTCCCGTCGGGGCTGGAGGATCTGTTCCGCGAGGCACCGGACGAGCTGTGGCGCGGCTACGAGGCCGACCTCGCGGCGGACGACCCGGAGCAGCGGTATCGCGCGGCGGCCGTGCTCTGCGACACCGGACGAAAGAGCCCGGCCGTGCTCGCCGTGCTGCACGCGCTCGCGGCCGACGGTCCGCACGGGGTGGGGCGCGAGGCGTTCCGCCGACTGTGCGCCATGGGGGACGACACGCCCCTCATCCGGGACCTGCTGCGCCGGCAGCTGCGCTCGGCGAACGCGTGGGACCGCCTGGAGGCCGCCGCGCTGCTGGCCGACGCGGACCCGCCGGACGAGGCGGCCCTGGAAACGCTGAAGCAGATGGTGCTGGCGCCGCGGGAGGAGGACCGCGACCGCACCCCGCTGTACGTGCTGCACCGGACCGGCCGGGTGGACGACGACCTGGTGCAGGCGCTCACGGCGCGGATGCGCGAGGGAGAGCCCCGCCACCGGATGGAGGCCGCGATGGACCTGGCATTCCTGGGCGTGATCCAGGACGACGTGCTGGACGCGTTCCGGGCCGAGCTGCGCGAGGGAGCGGCCGGCGGGCGGTTCGTGGCCGGGCAGCTCCTGCTGGAGCACGGCGACGGCGCGGCGGAGGACCGGGAGGCGGTCATCCATGCGTACCGGGAGCTGGCGTGCGGGGATTTTCCCGCGTTCCAGCAGATGTCGGTGGAACCGCTCGAGGCAGGCGGGCTGGTGGACGAGGCGCTCCTGCGTGGCATGCGGGCGCGGCTCGGCGACCCCGCTCCGCGGGTGCGCCTGTCCACGGCGCAGCACCTGCACGCGCTGGATGAGCTCGGCCCGGACGGGGTCCGGACCGTGGAGGCGCTGCTCGCGTCTCCCGAGGAGGGCGTGGCGGCGGAAGCGTGCGTTCTCCTGTTCACGGCGGACCGGTTCGGAGCGGCCGCGCGGGCCGCGGCGCTGCGGCTGCTCGCGGACGAACCGAACTGGCACCCGCTGCGGGAGGCGGGCGTGGTGGACGCGCTTTCCGACGCCGAGCTGCGTCCGGTGCTCCTCCAGGCGCTCCAGCCCGGTGCTACGCGGGGGATCACGTGGCCCCTGGAGCACCTGGTGGCCCGGCGGCTGGTGGACGAGGACGTGCTCGACTCATGGCTGCGTGCCGTGGGGGGCGCGGACGACCGGGGGACCGCGGCGTGTCTACGCGTGCTGCGTGGCCAGGCGCTGCGCGCGGACGACGTCGCGCTGCTCGCGGAGCTCGTCCGCCCCGATCCTTTGGGCGTGGCGGATTCGACGGTCCCGGCGGAGGTGCGGCGGGTCGCGCGCTACTGGCTGTTCGCGTGGCTGCGCCGCACGCTTGCGCCGCAGCAGGGAGCCGGCTGAGGGGTGGCCGCCGGGCGGAACGTCCCACGGGGCGCGGCATCGCGTCGGGAAGCGGCAGACTTGAAAGCACCACCGGCACCCGGTGCCGGTGGTGCTTTCTTTCGTGCGTGCATCCCCATCAGGCGCTACTGCCGCTGCGGAACGGCGGTGATGGCCGTGTCCGCCAGGATGCGATAGCCCATCATCCGGTCCATCCGGGTGCGCTCCTTGGCCGAGAGCCGCCGGCGGATCTCCATCGTGGTGAAGTTGCCCAGCATCACGTCGTCCACGGCGACCATCCAGTCCGTGACACGCTCCGGGCGCGCGGTGACCGCGTCGCCCGGGGCGACGTTGGTGAGCTCCATGGGGGTGCTCTCCAGGACGCCCCGGTACACGCGGCCGTCGAACGTCACGTCCCGCAGCCACATGTGCTCCACCACCTCTCCCTGTTCGAACTCCACCTTGAGCTTGACCTCGATCCCCTTCTCTCCCGCGCGCTGCAGGTAGCCGTGAAAGACAGGGAGCGTTGCGCGGGCGCGGCCCATGGCGGCGTCCATGTGGGCATCGTCGCTGGCCACGTCGGCCACGTTGTCCCGCCCCTCGTTCAGCCGCAGCGGGGTCTGGGCCGCGCAGGGGAGGGCCGCCAGCAGCAGCGGCAGGAGCAGCAGTCCGGGGAATGATGGACGCAGGCGCATCACGGTTTCTCGGGGGGAAACGGTTTTCGGGGGATGGGTGTCGATAAGATGGGCCCCGGTGGCGGTGCGGCGGTGGCGCCGCGCGCGAGCCGCAGGGTAGAATAGCCGCTCCTGCCGCCCTGCTACAATGGCGGCGAACGCAAACGCCCGATCCCCATCCTCCCGAATCGCGCCCCCATGCCCCGACGCCGTACCGCTCACTGTTTGCCCGCGCCGCGCCTGCTCGCCGCGCTCGCCCTGCTGATGCTGGCCGGCGCCTGCGCCCCGCATCCATCCCCGGCCGGGGGCCCGCAGGGAGCCGCCGCCGGTACGCCGGTGCCCATGAACGCGCTGCGGGCCGCGGCGGACGAGACGGGGATTCCCGTGCTCACCTGGCATGGGTTCGCGGATACGCTCACGGGGCGGGGGGGCAACCTGACGGCCTCGTACGCGGAGTTCGAGCGGATGCTGGGGTTCCTGCGGGAGCGCGGCTTTCGCTCCGTCTTTCCGGGCGAGGTGCGGCCGGGAGAGGATCGCGGCCGGATGGTGGTGCTCACCTTTGACGACGGGCCCAAGGACCACCTGCGGGCGGCGCGGATCCTGGAGAAGTACGGCTTTCGCGGCATCTTCTTCGTCATCCCCAACCGCATCCTGAATGACCATCCGCAGCACCTGACGCCGGACGAGGTGCGGCAGCTGGTGGCGGGCGGGCACCGCGTGGCGGCGCACGGCTTCGAGCACGGCAGCCTGGCCAGCTCGGTGCGCGAGGTGGCGGGGACGGTGGCCCGGTCGCGGGAGATCATCGCGGCGCGGGCGGACGCGGCGGCGGCGGGGGAGGACTTCGCGTTTCCCTTTGGCCACTACACGCCGGAGGTGGCGGAGGCCGTGGCGGGGCGCTTTCGCTACCTGCACACGGTGGATCCCGGCTACTGGGACGGCCGCTCGGCGCTGGTGCCGCGCCTGCTGCTGATGAACGACGTGGACCCGGCGCTCTTCGAGGCGTACGTGCTGGGCGGGGCGGGGAACCTGCCCGGGTGGGAGCCGCTCTTCGCCAGCGGGGGCTTGGGGGACAGCCTGGCGTTCCTGGCGCGCGGCGGGTCCGTGCCGGCGGACGTGGAATTGTTCGCCATCTCGCCGGACGCATCGGGGCGCAGCTACGCCAGCCATCCCGTGGGCGATGCGCTGCGCGTGCGTGGCGACACGGTGTGGGTGGACATGGGCGCGCACCTGCGCCGGCACTTTCCCCCGGAGCGCGTCGCCGTGAGCTACGCGCTCGTGACCCGTGCGGACGGCCGCATCCGCTACCTGACGCCCGGCCTGCTGCACTGGGTGCGGAAACCCGGCCAGCCCGCGCAGCCGATGCAGCCGACGCAGCCGGGGCAGCCGACACAGCCGACACAGCCGGCACAGCCGGCCCAGCCGACGCAGCCGACGCAGCCGACGCAGCCGGGGCAGCCGGGGCAGCCGGGGCAGCCGGGGCTCCAGGAGTAAATCCGGCAGACTGTGAGCCGATGCGAGGTCGGGCGGGCAGAGCGAATGAATTCGCCGCAACGACGACACGAAGTCCACCTGCGTGGACTGTGGGTCTCGTCACGGCGAGGGTGCCGGCGCGGTGCGGACTCCCGTCCGAGCGAATGAATTCGCCGCTGGAAATTCGCGAAGTCCACCTGCGTGGACTGTCCGTCACGGGCGAGTGCCACGCCAATGGCGAAGATCATCGTTGAAGCAGTTGAAGCCCCGTTCCGCGAGCGCAGCGAGCGGAGACGGGGCTTATGGCTTTCCCAGCGGCGGCTTTAGCCGCTCAGTACGGATGCTTGCTGCGCGGCGGCATCCCCGCCGGCTCCCTCCGCGGTTTACCGCCAGCGCAGGACCTGCCGGCGCGTTCGTCAGCCGGCGGCCTGCGCGGCGAGCTTCTTGGGGGCGATCATGCAGTAGGATTGGACCACCTGCTCGGCCAGCTCGCCGTCGTCGATCCCGTCCAGCACGATGCCGATCCACCCGTTTACGCCCACGTACGGCGGCACGAAGTAGGTCTCCGGCGCGGAGCGGACGAGCATCTCCTGCACGCCGATAGGCGCCTTGAGCCACACGGCGTTCTGCCCATCGCCGTGGTGGTTGCCGGCGTTGGCGTACATGGCGAAGATCTTCTTCCGCACGCGGAACGTGGGCTCCCCCCACGCCTTCTGCTCCGCGGCCTCCGGCAGCGCCAGGCAGATGCGCCGCACCCGCTCCAGCTGAGAGTCCGTCATGCGTTCCGGTCGAGAAGGGGTCAGGGGCGGACGGTCACCATCACCGTGAGCGTATCTACGCTGCTGCGCGGGCCGTAGTAGAGGGCCGCGAACACGGGAAAGGTGCCCGCGCGCAGGAGCGGCCCCCACCTGCGCTCGCTCAGCACCGCCGTGTCGCCCGGCTGCACGGTGAGGTGCGTGATCCCCAGGCACGTGACGTCGTCCAGCCCCAGGATGCCGGGCGGGACGGTGTCCGGCGGCGGGAGGGTGAGCGGCAGGCGGCGCTCGCCCCACCCGTCGTCGAAGCACGGATCCGTGAACGCGAATGGCTCCGCGGTCCGGTTCACCAGCACGGCGGCGATCCAGATGCTGTCGCCCACCCGCGGCCGGGCGGGCGAGACCTGCACCTCGCGGAACACGCCCGGCCGCAGTTCCGCGCGCGCGAGCCATCCGCCACCGGCTGCCGTGCCGAGCCCCGAGCACGCCGCGAGCCCCGCCACGGCGATGATCCCCATCCGCATTCTCATCCCGTGCTCCCCCTTCCGCGACGTGCGAGGGACAGTCCCTGTAACCTGTAACCTGTCCCCTGTCCCCTGTCCCCCGCCGTTCTCATCCCGTGCTCTGCATGGCGCCCGCGATCCCGTTGATGGAAACGAACAGCGCCTCCCGCAGCGCCGCGCCCTGGGCGGACGTGCGGGCTTCCTCATCCAGCGAACGCCAGCGGCGCATCAGCTCGATCTGCGTGAGGTTCAGCACGTCCGTGTAAGGGTTGCGCAGGTCGATGGACCGCGCGATCACGGGGCTGTCCGCCAGCAGCGACGCCTCGCCCGTGATGCGCAGCAGGGCCGCCTCGGCCCGCGCGAACTCGGCGGCGATGCGGTCGTGCGTCCCGGCCGGGGCGCCGCTCTCCGCCGCCAGGTCCGCGTAGTGCCGGGCGATGGGCAGCCGCGCACGCCCCATCTCCCGCCGCGCGTCGGAGACCACGGCGCGGAAGAAGGGCCACCCCTCGCGCATCCGCCGCAGCGCATCCTCGTCCCCGCCGCCCAGGGCCTCGCCCAATCCCGTCCCCACGCCGTACCAGCCGGGGATGGTGTAGCGCGTCTGCGTCCAGCTGAACACCCAGGGGATGGCGCGCAATCCCTCGAAATCCAGCTCCCCCACGCCCTTGCGGCTGATGGGCCGGCTGGCGAGCGGCAGCCCGGCGATGTGCGCGATGGGCGTGGCCGTGGTGTAGAACGTCCACGTGTCCGGGTCGTCGATGAGGGCGCGGTAGGCGGCCATGGAGCGGTCCGCCACCCGCTGCATCAGCCGGTGCGCGTCGTCTTCCGTGGGCCCGTCGAACGTGGCCGCCTCCGGGGGCTGGGCCAGGGCCACGAGCTGCGCGTGGACGATCTGCTCCAGGTGCCGGCGGGCGATGGAGGGGAGCGCGTAGCGGAACGAGATGACCTCGCCCTGTTCCGTGAAGCGGATGCCGCCGTTGTGCGCCTCGGGGGGCATGGCCAGGATGGCCTGGTTGGCCCGCCCCCCGCCGCGGCCGACGGTGCCGCCGCGGCCGTGGAACAGGCGCACGCCGATCCCGTTCTGTCGCGCCACCCGCGCGATGGCGCCCTGGGCCTTGTGCAGCGCCCAGTTTGCCATCCAGTAGCCCCCGTCCTTGTTGCTGTCGGAGTAGCCGAGCATCACCTCCTGGAACGGCGCCCCGTCCCGCGCCCGCGCCTGCAGGTGCCGGCGATACAGGGGATGCGTGAACAGCGCCTGCAGCCGCTCCTCCGCCGCGTCCAGGTCCGCGATGGTCTCAAAGAGGGGGACCACGTCCAGCGGGCACTCGATCGTGTCGCCGTCCATCCGCCACAACCCCGCCTCCTGCAGCAGGAGCAGCACCTCCAGCACGTCGCTCACGGTGGACGTCATGGAGATGATGTAGCAGCCGATGCTCTCCGGCTCGCGCGCCATCGTCTCGCGGACGACGTCCAGCGTGTCCATCAGCTCGCGCGCGTCGTCGCCCAGCGCGGCGCCGTGGGGGCGCAGGGGGCGGGGCGTCCGCAGCTCCTGGACGAGCAGCGCCTGCTTGGCGTCCTCGTCCAGCGCGCCGTAGTCCGCCTCCACGCCGGCCACGCGCAGCAGGTCCGCCACGGCCGCCTGGTGCACGCGGCTGTGCTGGCGCACGTCCAGCGCGGCCAGGTGAAAGCCGAACGTCCGCGCCTGCACCAGCACCTCCGGCAGCAGCCCCTGCCGCGCCACGCCCTCCAGCCCGCCTGCCATCAGCCCGTCGCGGATGAGGCGCAGGTCCGCCACGTAGTCCGCCGCGCGGTACGGCAGCGACTCGTCGCCCTCGATCAGCCGGTCCAGGGCGGCCATCATCGCGTGTAGAAGGAGCCGATACGGCTCGCCCGCCACCTGCTCGCGGCGGGCTTTCGGCAGCTCCGCCGCGTCCGCCAGGGCCTCCGCGCGCGCCTGCAGCTCCGCCGGGACGCCGGCCTGGTTGCTGGAGACGCTCAGCAGCAGGCGCAGGTCGTTCAGGGCGCGGCGGTGCAGGCGCAGGGCGTCGCGCCGGTGCTCCGCCAGCGTCCAGCGGGTGCGCGCCGCCGTGACGCCCGGGTTGCCGTCGCGGTCCCCGCCGATCCACGAGCGGTAGCGCAGGAACGGGGGCAGCTCCACGGGCACCGCGTCGTCGCCGAAGCGCGCGCGGAGGGCGTTCTGCACGTCGCGGTGGATCTGCGGGACCGTGCGCCAGATGCTCGTGGCCAGGAAGTAGAGGCCGTGCCGCACCTCGTCCTCCACCGTCACGGCCCGCGTGCGCACCTCGTCCGTCGTGAGCAGCAGGGCGATGCCGTTGCGGATCTCCGCCACCTGCGCGTCCGCCTCGGCCGGGGTGAGCCGCGGGTCCGTGAGCCGCTCCAGCGCCGCGGCGATGTCGCTCTGCCGCAGCAGGATGGAGCGCCGCCGCGCCTCCGTGGGGTGGGCCGTGAGGGTGGGCTGGATGTCGAGCTTCGCCAGGAAGCCGTGCACGTCCTCCGCGCCGAGCCCCTTGGCCGCGAGGTCGTGCACGGCGTCGGCGATGGACTCGGCGCGGGGGGCGTCCGCCGTGGCCGTCTGCTCCCGCGCGCGGTTGATGCGCGCCACCTCCAGCTGCTCGGCCTTGTTGACCAGGTGGAAGTAGGTGGTGAACGCGCGCAGGACGACGAGCAGCGTCTCCAGCTCCTGCTCGGCGATGATGCGCGCGGCGTCTCCCCGCTTTGCCGGGTCGTCTTCGCGGGCGGCCTCGCGGCACAGCAGCCGCAGCCGCTCGATGAGCTCCAGCATGGGCCGGCCGTGGCGCTGGGCCACCACCTCGCCCAGCAGCCCGCCCACGAGGTTCACGTTGCGTGAAAGGGGCGCGGAGATCCCCGTGCCCTCCGCCTGGGCCTGGAGCCCGTGCGAGGCCAGGAGCGCGTCCAGGTCGGGCGGATGCAGTGCGTCGTCGGTCATGTGCGGCGGTGCGGATGCGCGAGAGAAAAGCCGATCGGCATTCTCTCGCCCCCGCGGCTTCCGCGCCAGAGCGTGACGGCGGATTTGATCCAGACGGGAACAAATCGCCTGGGATCAGGGAGACCCGATCCCCCCGCCGAACATGGGACGCGTGGGATCGGTGATGGCCACGGGCGCGGCGGCCGTGCTTCCCGCGGAGGCCGACGTGGAGGCGGATGCGTCGCCCGTCGGCAGGGCGAGGGTGGGGGACGCGGCGCAGGCGGAGAGCGCGACGGTGGCGGCCAGTCCGGAGAACAGGGCGGTGCGCTTCATGGGGAGGATACGGAGCGGGTGGATGAACGGCCGGCGGCTACTCCGCCGGCGCGGGGCTGCACATCTGCAGGCGGTTGCCGAACGGATCGTAGAAGCTGCAGAACGTGACGTATCCGGGAAAGACCACGGGATCGTCGCAGCGCACGCCGCGGGCGCGCAGGGCGTCGCACGCGGCGAAGCAGTCCTCCGTGTTCAGCACGACGGTGGTGCCGGTGGAGGGCTCCCATCCCGGCTCCGCGGACGTGACCGCCAGGTTGCCGCCGGGTGCGCCCGTGCGGAACTCGATCCACCCCGCGTCCGGCAGGTCGTACTCCGGCGGCCCAAGCTCGAGCACAGTGCCGTAGAATGTGCGGGCCACGTCCAGGTCCGGCACCGCGACGGAAACGACGTTGATCCCCTGAAGAGCTGCATGGGCGTGAGCAGGTTGAGGTAGAGCGGAGGAGACCGTGCTATCCGCTCGGAAGGCGCGCACCCGTCCGGAGCGAATGAATTCGCCGCTGGAAAATCGCGAAGTCCGCCTTCGCGGACTGTCCGGTGCGGGCGGGTTCCACGCCACGGGCGCGGGCCGCGATCCGGTGCGCCATCAGGGGGCGCGCGTCCGTCCGGAGCGAATGAATTCGCCGCTGGAAATTCGCGAAGTCCGCCTTCGCGGACTGTCCGGTGCGAGCGGGTGCCACGCTACCCGCAGAGGTCCCCGGGCATGCCGGCAGTTGAAGCCCTGTTCGCAGAGCGCGTCGGCGCGAGACAGGGCTTATGGCTTTCCCAGCGGCGGGTTTACCCGCTCAGGACGGACCGCCGCCGGCGCGACGGGTTCATCCCGCGCAGGTTCATCCCGCGCGGGGCTCCGCTCAGACGCCGCGGAGCCCATCCTCCCGCTCCGCTCAAGCGTACTTGCGCGCGTCCAGCACCTGGCCGTTGTGCGCGCCGCCGACGGCATCCAGGTACGCGCCGGCCACCTGCGCCGCGGGCATGCCGATGGACGTGTCCATCCCCATGGCCTGCAGCGTTTCGGTGACCCACGGCGGGCTCACGACGTTGATGCGGATGCTGCGCGGCATGTCCAGCGCCGCCGCCCGCGCGAAGCCCTCCAGCCCCGCGTTCACCAGGCTTACGGCCGCGCTGCCGGGCATGGGCTCCATAGCCAGCACGCCGCTGGTGAGGGTGATGGACCCGCCGTCCGCCACGCTGTCCGCGCCGTAGCGGGCCAGGTTCACCTGCCCCATGAGCTTGTAGTGCAGGCTCATCTCGAAGTCCTCGTCCGTCAGCTGGGCCAGCGGCTTCCACGCCGCCCCGCCCGCGCACGAGACGATGGCATCCACCCGTCCCGCCTGCGCGAACAGGGCGCGCACGGACTCCGGCGACGTGATGTCCACCCGCAGGTCGCCCCCGCTGCGCTCGGCCGAGACCACCTCGTGCCCCTGGCCCCGCAGCGCCTCGGCCACGGCGCGGCCGATCGTCCCCGTTCCCCCCACCACGAGCACCTTCATCCCACGCCTCCGTATCTCGGTTGATTGGACTACAGGATGGCGCGCACCACGCCGCCGTCCACGCGCAGGGCCGCGCCGTTGGTGGCGGACGCCCGCTCGCTGCACACGTACACGATCATGGCCGCCGACTCGTCCGGCGTGCCGAAGCGCTGCAGCAGCGACGACGGCCGCGCCGAGGTGAAGAACTCGCGCTCCATCTCGGTGAATCCCACGCCGCGCTCCTTGGCCAGGTCCTCCATGAACGTCGCCACGCCCTCGGATGCGGTGGGGCCGGGAAGCACGCTGTTCACCGTGATCCCCGTGCCCACGGTAGTCTCCGCCAGGCCGCGCGCGACGGCCACCTGCGCCGTCTTGGTCATGCCGTAGTGGATCATCTCCGCGGGAATCTGCACGGCGGACTCGCTGGATACGAAGACGATGCGCCCCCACCCGCGCGCCCGCATCCCCGGCAGGTAGGCGCGGGAGAGGCGCACGCCGCTGAGGACGTTGGTCTCGAAGAAGCGCATCCAGTCCGCGTCGGGGATCTGCTCGAAGGCCTGCGGGGCGAAGATGCCCACGTTGTTCACCAGCACGTCCACGTCGGGGACCTCGCGGACCAGCCGTTCGACGCCCTCCGCCGTCCCCAGGTCCGCCGCCACGCCGCGGACGACGGCGCCGGGCACGTAGTCCTCGATGCGCCGCGCGGACGCCTCCACGCGGTCCGCCGTGCGGCCGTTGACGATGACGTGCGCGCCCTCCGCCGCCAGTTGCCGCGCCGTGGCGAACCCGATCCCCGCCGTGGATCCCGTCACCAGCGCGCGCTTGCCCCGCAGTCCCAGATCCATCGAAATCCCATCCTGTTCGTCGTTTACCGGATCGCGCGCGGCGGGTTCGCGGCGCGGCGTCCGTCACCATCGCGATGCCCCATCCTGAGCGGCCGGTAGGCGGTCCGTCCCCATCGCGAAGCCCCGTCCTGAGCGGCTAAAGCCGCCGCTGGGACTGCGATAAGCCCTGTCTCGCGCTGACGCGCTCTGCGAACAGGGCTTCAACCGCCGCCCGGGCGAGAACCCGTGCCGGTGGCGTGGCACCCGCCCGTACCGGATAGTCCGCGCAGGCGGACTTCGCGCTTTTCCAGCGGCGAATTCATTCGCTCCCGGCCCCCGATCCGGGCCGGACCCGTGCCGATGGCGTGGCACCCGCCCGTGACGGACAGTCCGCGCAGGCGGACTTCGTGTGGTCGTTGCGGCGAATTCATTCGCTCTGTCCGATCCGTGCCCGCCCTGCCGATATCCACCCGCCGGCGTTCCGCCTCAACTGCCCAGGTGCTGGCGGAAGAAGGCGATGGTGCGGGGCCAGGCGCCCAGGGCGGCCTCAAGGTTGGCGCCGTTCTGCCCGTCCTGCTGGCGGAGAAAGCCGTGCCCGCCGTCCTCGAAGATGCGGTGCTCGAACGGCTTGCCCAGCGCGCGCATGGTGCTGTCAGCGGCGGGGATGGTGGCGTTCACGCGGGCGTCGTTGGAGCCGTACAGCCCCAGCACCGGCGCCCGCACCGTCTGCAGCCGCTCCGATGCGGGCGAGGAGCCGTAGTACACCACGGACGCGCCCAGCGAGGGCGAGTGCGCCGCGTGGTTGAACGAGACGGTGCCGCCCCAGCAGAAGCCCACGATCCCGTACTTGGGCAGCGCGGCCGGCAGGGCCATGCCGTAGCGCGCCACGGCGTCGATGCGGCGCTGCACGTCCGCCGGGTTCAGCCGGCGGACGGCGGCCGTGGCGCTGTCGGGAACGGGCTGGCCGTTGGGGCCGTTGGGCACGTTCATCCCGGTGAGGAAGTCGGGGGCGATGGCGATGAATCCATCCGCCGCCAGCTGGTCGGCCACGCCGCGCACCCAGTTGCTCACCCCGAAGATCTCGTGCACCACGATGACGACGGGGGCCTTGTCGCGCCGCTCCGGGTACACGACCCAGGCGCGCACGCTGTCCGCGCCTCCCGCGCTGATCATGGCCCACTCGCCGTGCCGGGGCGAGGCGGCCAGCCGCGCGTCCACGTCCGCCGCACCGGCCGGGATGCCGGTCTGCGCGGCGGAGCTGGAGGACGAGGGGCGCGACGAGCCGCAGGCAAAGGCGGCGGGGATCGACAGCAGGGCGAGCAGGCGAACGTGCGTGCGCATAAATGACGGCTCCAGGTCGCGGGTTGTCGAACGTCTGTAGCAGGATACGGGAATCCGCCGCGCCCCGCATCCCCCATCCGCAGAGAAATCCTGCGGGGAGGGAGCCGGATGCAGGGGGCGGAATGACGGCGGAATCGTGCAGCGAGGAGCGTGCCCCGGGCGGGGAAGGGCGGTGCGGGGGCGGAGTGCCTGCGCGTCGCGGGATACGGGCGCGGGCGGAGTAGATTCCTCGGTCGGCGCCAACGTGTTGTGCACGTTCGGGATACGGCGGCGCCTTCCTCGGAATGACAGCTCTCGGCGTAAACGAACGACCTCTCCCAGGAGTTTTGGGGGAGGTCGCTGATCAGTCGTCGTCGTCGTCGCGCTCATAGGGAGCGGGGGAGGGGAGCGGGTGCTGGAGGATGAGGTTGTCCTTGACCACGCGCCCCTCGATCAGGTGCTCCTGGATGATGCGCTCCAGCACCTCCGGCGTACATGAGTGGTACCAGGCCCCCTCCGGGTACACGACGGCGACGGGACCGCGCTCGCAGAGCTGCAGGCAGTTGGCCTTGGTGCGGTAGACGCCGCCCTTGCCGGCAAGCCCCAGCACCTTGAGCCGCCCCTTGAGGTAGTCCCACGATTCCAGGCTTTCCTGGCGGTCGCAGCACTTGGCCTTGGTTGGGTCCGCGCAGAGGAAGATGTGCCGCTGGATGCGGTCCACCCCCAGCTTGGTGGCGATCTTTACGAGTTTCTTTCCCATGTCCGCCGCTCACGCCGGTCCCGTGCCAGGGCGGAGCGAACGACGAAAAGCGTTCACGCAGAGCAGCAGAGAGGCAGAGGAGCAGAGAAAACCTGCATCGTTTCTCCGCTGCTCCGCCTCTCCGATGCTCTGCGTGAGAGCTGTTGCAGTTCCGCAGTTCTCCGCGTGAGCCCCGCGGTTCAGTTGCGGACGACGACGCGCCCTTCCATGATGACCGCGTTGACCTTGCGGGCATCGCGGATGTCGCGCAGGGGATCGCCGTCCACCAGCACGAAGTCGCCCCGGCGCCCCGGCTGGATGGTGCCGAAGTCCTCCGCCCGGCCCAGCCAGGTGGCGCCGTTCACCGTCGCCGCGCGCAGCACCTCCACGGTGGGGATGCCGGCCGCCGCGTACGCCTCCATCTCGTCGTTCAGGCTGCCGCCGTCCGTCCCCGCCAGCAGCATCACGCCGCTCTCGTGCGCCCGCCGCACGAAGCGGCTCATCCGCCGGAAGCTTTCCGACGCCCGTGTGTAGTCGCCCAGGCTGAACCGCGCCCGGTCGCGCTCGCCGATGCGCTGCACGATGAGCGTGGGGTCCAGCGCCGTGCGCCGCGCCGCCATCAGCCGCAGCAGGTCGCCCACCTCCGGACCGTCCGGGTCGATCCGCGACCAGTCCGCCTGCATCCGCGCGATGGGGTTGCGGCCGCTGTCCAGCGTCTCGTCCTCGCCCTGCGGCTGCATCTCCAGGGGGAGGAAGTCGCGCCACACGCGGATGTGGCTGAAGCCCTCGATCCCCGCCTCCACCGCCTCGCGCAGGCTCGTCCGCACCCCGATGTGCCCCGTCACGGGGAGCCCCTGCCGGTCCGCCTCGGCCAGGATTGCCCGCGCCACGTCCGGGTCCAGCAGGAAGTACAGCTTGAGCAGGTCCACGCCCTGCGCCTTGAGGGCCTGCACCAGCGCGGGCGCCGCCGCCGGGTCCTCGATGGCCACGTCCACCATGGGGTGGTATCCGCCCGCCCCGTCGATGAGCGGCCCGGCCGTGTAGATCGTCGGCCCCAGCACCACGCCCAGGCGGTTGGCGTCCTTGAAGGTCATGCTGGAGCTGACGGGCGCGCCGGGATCGCGCACGGAGGTGATGCCGCGGGCCACCAGCCGCTCGCCCTGGAAGGGGAACCAGTAGTGCGCGTGGTTGTCCACCAGCCCCGGGATGAGCGTCTTGCCCGCCGCGTCCAGCACCGGCAGCCCCGCCGCCGGCGCCCCGCGATGGACGCGGACGATGCGCCCGCCGCGCACCTCCACCGTGGCGTTTTCCATCACCCGGTCGCCGTCCGCCCCCGTCCACACCCGGGCGTTGGTGATGGCCAGGTCGCCGGCCGAGCGCCCGGGGAGGGGGAGCGCCGCGCGAAAGGGGATGGGCGTGGTGCCGCCGCCGGCCAGGTCCACGCGGTACAGCCGGCGCGCGTCCGCCAGCACGGCGAAGCGGCCGGACGCATCCACCGACAGCTGCTTTTGTCCGTACGCGCTGCCGTGCACGGTGCGGGGGGCGCCGCCGGCCGTCTGCGCCATCACCGTGTCGGTGCCGTTCTGCCCCGCGACCCACACCCGCGTGCGGCCGTCGCCGCTCCACGCCACGCTGAACTCGTTGCGGGCGGGCGTCTCCGTGAGCCGCGTGCTGCGCAGCGAATCCAGCGCCAGCAGGTACAGGTCCGCGCCGCCGTAGCGACCGCTTTCCAGGAACACCGTGTCCGCGCGGGGCGAGAGCGCGAACGACCACTCGTGCCAGTTCTGCGTGTGCGTGAGCTGGCGCGCCTCGCCGCCGGCGCGGGGCAGGCGCCACAGGTGCGCGTCGTACTGGCCGCGCATGAGCACGTAGAACAGGTCCGTACCGGCGGGATGATACGCGATCTGCCCCAGGCTCCCCTCCATCTCCTGCACCACCCGCGAGCTGCCCGTGGACAGGTTCAGCTCCATGAGGTTCGTGCTGTTGGGCGTGGAGTGCGCGTAGGCGATGAACTGCCCGTCGGGCGACCACGCGGGCCGCGCGTCCCATCCGCCGCCGCTCGTGAGCTGCAGGGCGTCGCCTCCGGAGACCGGAACGAGCCACAGCTTGCCCAGAATGCTCACCGCGATGCGTCCGCCGTCCGGCGACAGCGCCGGGTCCATGGCCCCGCGGTCCAGCACCTCCGTGCGGGTCGTCGAGGCCACGGCGGGTACGGCCGGAGCCTGCTGGGCGGATGCGGCGGATGCCGGCGCGAGGAGCACGGCAAAAGCCAGGGACAGCGTCCTGCGGATCATGGGTCGTCTCGGCCGGGTGGGATGGATGATGCCGGATGGTAAAGAAATAGCACCGGGAGATGCCGGCGGGCAATGTGTTCGTTCAGCGGCGGCGGGGGGCCCGAGCCTGAGCCTTTTGCAGAGCAGAGTGCCGGTGGGGCTGAGCGGCTGAAGCCGCCGCAACAACCGCGGAAAGCCTCACAAACTGCGTGAGGCTTCAACTGCTTGAACCCCGCCCCGGTGCACATCCGCCGCCCGTGCACGAGCCGTCGGCGAAGGCCGACATCACGTTTTTGGAGCCGCGACTTCAGTCGCCGAGGGCTCGGGATGCGCCCCGTGCACGATCTCGCCCCCCGGCCGCCGGCACCCCGCCACGGTGCACATCCTGTCCCCTGCACGGGCTGTCGGCGAAGGCCGACATTGCGGGTTCATTGCCGCGACTTCAGTCGCCGGGGGCTCGGGATCGGCCCCTCTGCACGATCTCCACCCCCCGGTCGCCGGCACCCCGCCCCGGTGCACCTCCTCCGCCCGTGCACGAGCCGTCGGCGAAGGCCGACATCACGTTTTCGGTGCCGCGACTTCAGTCACCGGGGACGGGGGCTGGCTTCCAGCGCACGATCTCTCCCTTCCCGCGCAATTCGCACATTGTAACGCTGGCGCAACGTGGCGCGGGGAACCTACGTTTCACGCACATCCTCCCGGACCGGCGCCCATCCCCCATCCTCCGGGAATTCCATCTTTTTCTCCTCGCGGAAAGGCGGTCCCATGCGGTCACGATGGAGTCGGTTCGCACTGCTGGCGGCGGTGCTCGGAGCGGCGGCATGCGCGGAAGAGGCCACCGGCCCCTCCGCCGCGGCGCCCTCGTCCGCGCCGCTGCAGAACGTGCTGGAGCCGTACAACGGCAAGATCCGCGTGGGGCTCATCCCCGGCGCCACGTCCGTGAAGATCGGCGCCACGGTGGCCTTCGACGTCCGCGAAAAGGGGACGAACGCGTACCTCGTCTCCGGCCTGGCCAACGAGCAGGTGACCGTCACCTTCAACACGGGTGCGCCCGTGGCCACCAACAACCGCCGCCTGCAGGTGGTGTGCACCACCAGCGCCACGGACCGCGACCAGCGCGTGGCCGCGGGCGTGGCCGCCGGATTCCCCTCCGCCTGGGAGCACGTGCCCGCGTCCAGCTGCTGGCGCGTGTACATCGGCGAGCGGCCGCTGCCCATCGACGCCACGGCCGAGGCCACGTACAAGCAGAACGTCATCAACGCGGGCCTGGCGACCACGTCGGCGCTGTGGAAGACGGTGACGACCACCATCAACGAGCCGCGCTACGTCACCACCAAGACGACCGGGACGGCGGCCAGCTCGCGCAACCAGCCGCGCATCACCGTGGCGTCCACGGCGCGGGTGCTCATTGGCGGCGCGCAGTACCGCGGCGCGGCGGAGGTCATGCGCAACGCGGGGGGCACCCTGGCCGGCATCAACGAGCTGGGGATGGAGGAGTACCTGTACGGCGTGGTGCCGCGCGAGCTGGGACCCACCGCGTATCCCGAGATCGAAGCTCAGAAGGCGCAGGCCGTGGCCGCGCGGACGTACGCGCACTCCAGCCTGGGCAAGCACTGGAACAACGGCTACGACGTGGTGGCCACCGTGCAGGACCAGGTGTACGGTGGCGTGGCGGCGGAGCACCCCACGAGCACCAGCGCCATCAACGCCACGGCCGGCCTCGTGGCCACGTACAACGGCGCCCTGATCAGCGCGCTCTTCTACGCCACCAGCGGCGGCAAGACGAGCAACGTGCAGGACGTGTTCAGCAGCTCGGTGCCGTACCTGACCACGGTGTGGGATGCGCCGCCGGGGCAGGAGCTTCCGTCCGTCTCGGCGCTCCTCGCGGACCTCAAGACGGAGGCCTGGACGGGCTCGTACGCCAACTGGCACAGCTACCACCGCTGGAACTACACGTGGACGATGGCGCAGATGAGCTGCGTGGTGGGCGACTTCGCCAACAAGCCCGTGGGCAACGTGACGGCCATCAACGTCCTGTCGCGCTCGTCCACCAGCGGACGGGTGACGCAGATCCAGTTCGTCACGGACGCGGGCACCTTCACGGAGACGGGCACGGCCATCCGCTCCGCCATGCCGTACATCAACACGTCCGGGGTGCCCACGCTCCTCCCCAGCACGCTCTTCGTGGTCGAGCGGATCACGAACACGTCCGGCGCGCTGACGGGCTACCGCGTGTACGGCGGCGGCAACGGCCACGGCGCGGGGCTGGCGCAGACGGGCGCCGTGGGGATGGCGCGGGCGGGCGCCACCTATCAGCAGATCCTGCAGAAGTACTACACGGGGATCGCGCTGGAGACCAAGGTGGGCACGCGTGCGAACGGCACGTCGCCCGTGGCCGCCACGGCGACGGATCCGTACGATTGCACGAGCGCCTGAATTGCGGGTTACAGGGGACAGGTTACAGGTGACAGCCTGCAACTGATCTCGGTGGATGAAAAAGCGCGGCGGGCCGATGCACTCGGCCCGCCGCGTTGGTTTCATGTGGGTATCGGCCGGTTCCGGAGAGGGTGCACGGAGTCGGCATCCGTCCCGGCGATTGAAATCGCGGCAATGAACCCGCAATGTCGGCCTTCGCCGACAGCTCGTGCACGGGTGGGGGGTGTGCACCGGGGCAGGGTACCGGCGGCCGGGGTTTGGAGTTGATGCAGGGGAGCCGGCGCCGGCCCTCGGCGACCAAAGTCGCGGCTCCGAAAACGTGATGTCGGCCTTCGCCGACGGCCCGTGCACGGGCGGGGGATGTGCACCGGGGCGGAGTTCACGCTGTTGAAGCCCCGCACGGACGCGCCAGCGGCCGGGGCGGGGCTTACCGCTTTCCCAGCGGCGGCTTCAGCCGCTCAGGACGGACGCCCGGCCTCCTGCCGCGTGGCTTGCCTGCCTGGTTCCGTGTTCCCCGCGATTGCCCGCCAAGGTGCAGGCCTCCGCCCGCACGAGTTGTTGAAGCCTCACGCAGTTTGTGAGGCTTTCCGCAGTTGTTGCGCGGCTTTAGCCGCTCAGGACGGACGCCCGGCCTCCTGCCGCGTGGCTTGCCTGCCGGGTCCGTGTTCCCCGCGATTGCCCGCCAAGGTGCAGGCCTCCGCCCGCACGAGCTGTTGAAGCCTCACGCAGTTTGTGAGGCTTTCCGCAGTCGTTGCGGCGGCTTCAGCCGCTCAGGCCGGGGGCCCGCTATCGTGCGCGAACCCGCTCGAAGTGCAGGTTGTGCACGCGGGGAGTGGATACGGTGAATCCGGTGACGCGCCCCTGCGCATCCCGCTGAAAGAGCACCAGCACGTACTCGTGGTCGCTGAACGCGTCGGGGCCGGCCGGGCGCATCGCTCCGACGCGGTTGCGCCCGCTGGCCGTGACGGCGCGCAGGCGGCTCCCCTCGCGCGTGATCGTCCAGCTCGTGCCCAGCTCCTCGCTCCGGAAGCGGCCCGTGTACGCCTCCAGCTCCGCCGCGGACAGCGTGGGTACGGGCTCCGCGCGGAGGAGGGTGGGCGTGCGCATCCCGTCGTAGTGCTCCTCCAGCGTCCCCGCCGCGCCGCCCGCGCCTGGGCGGAACACGAGCGTGAGCGGCAGCCCCGTCACGCGGAAGCGGTTCTGCCCCAGCGGCGTCACGTCATGCCAGGTGATCCACTGCCGCACCTGCAGACGCCCGTCCTCCACCCGCACGGGGCGGATGGCGGGGAGCTCGCGGTTCACGTACAGCGCCGCCAGCCGCCGCAGCTCCGCCGGCGGGGGCATGGGCCCCGCCACGGGGGGCGGCGGCTCCGCGCGGGCGATGGCGTCCGCCAGCACGATGTCCGTCACGTGCTCCGCCAGGCCGTTGGGCTCGGCCATCTGGTACACGTTGCACTGCACGAGCACGGACGTGCGCTGGTCCGGGTAGCGCATGAACTGCGAGCGGTAGCCGCCCGACAGCCCGCCGTGCCACTGCCGCCGCAGTCCGCGGTACGGCTCCGTGTGCAGCCCGAACGCGTACGGAACGGGATCGCCGTTCGCCAGGCGCCCCTCCGTGGTCATCATCCGCATCACCTCCGGCCCGCCCACCTTCGCGTGGTAGAAGTTGGCGTCCCACTTCGCCAGGTCCTGCGCCGTGACGGCGAACCCGTCGCGCTGGCCGATGGCCTCGAAGCCGCCGCCGTCGCGCGGCGCGTAGCCCTGCACCAGGCGCGGCCGGGGCCCGAGCGCGTACTGGGCGCCACCGGTGCTCGTCATCCCCAGCGGCGTGTAGATGCGCTCGCGGGCGACCGCCTCCCAGTCCTTTCCAGCGACCGCTTTCACCACGTCCGACAGCAGGCCGTAGCCCGTGTCGTCGTAGACGTGCCGGGTGCCGGGCGAAAAGCTCAGCCCGCGCAGGGTGGACGGCTCCAGGTCGCTGCGGCCGGAGACCCACACCGCGTCATGGTCGCGCAGGCCGCTGGTGTGGTGGATGAGGTGCCGCAGCGTGATGGGCGCGCCGTAGTCGGGCAGCGCCGGGAGGTGCTTGTGGACGGGATCGTCCAGCGAAAGCCGCCCCTCCGCGGCCAGCAGCGCCACGGTGAACGCGAGGAACTGCTTGGTCATGGATGCGCCGTCAAAGGCGCTGGTGGACGACAGCCGTGTGCCGGCCGCGATGTCGCCGTAGCCGTAGCCCCGGCTGAAGACGATTTCCCCCGCGCGCATGACCGTCGCCACGCACCCCGGCGACCCCGGCCGGTCGAAGCGCGCGAACACCGAGTCGATGCGCGCCCGCGTCCGCGCCGAGTCCGGCCCCGTGAGCGGATCCGGCGGCGGCGGCGGCGGCGGCGTGGGCGAAGCTTCGGCGAGCTGCGCGGCCGGCGTCTGCCCCGCATCCCCCGCGCGGTCCGCGGCCCCGCATCCGCACGTGAGAAGGGTGGCGCACAGCAGGAGCACGGCACGCGGGCGCAACACGGGCCGGCTGAAATCGAGAATCATGTTGTCGACATCGTACGTCGGGTTCCAGTGCGTAGTCCTGGGATGGAGATCGTGCGGGAGCAGCGGGCACCCTGTTCGGGATGGTGCAGAGGGGGCCGGCCCCGAGCCCCCGGCGACTGAAGTTGCGGCTCCGAAAACGTGATGTCGGCCTTCGCCGACGGCTCGTGCACGGGTGAGGATGTGCACCGGAGCGGGGTGCCGGCGGCCGGGGGCGAGATCGTGCCGAGGGGGCCAGCCCGGCCCCCCCGGCGAATGAATTCGCGGCAATGACCCCGCAATGTCGGCCTTCGCCGACAGCTCGTGCATGGGCGAGGATGTGCACCGGAGCGGAGTTCGGTCGTTGAAGCCTCACGCAGTTTGTGAGGCTTTCCGCAGTTGTTGCGGCGGCTTCAGCCGCTCAGGCGCGGGCCTCGCCCAACGTCTTGGATCTGTCCCGCGAGCCCTTACGCAGTTGAAGCCCCGTTCGGCGAGCGCAGCGAGCCGAGACGGGGCTTACCGCTTTCCCAGCGGCGGCTTCAGCCGCTCAGGACGGATACCCGCAACAACCGGCTGAAATCCCCGCTTGCACCTCCCGCTCCCGCACTCCCGCACTCCCGCACTCCCGCACTCCCGCACTCCCGCACTCCCGCACTCCCGCCTTCCCGCACTCCCGCACTCACGCACTCCCGTCACACGTCCACCCGCTCCACCCCGTCGAACTCCAGGATCCAGTCCGCGCCGTAGGCACGCGACGGCGTCTGGAACCCAGCGGGGGCGTCGCCTGCGAGCACGCGGCGCACGGCCTCGACGGAGGTGAGCGCCGTGAGCGTGTAGCCCTCGGGGGTGCGCATGCGCGACACGGCGCGGCCGCCGGCATCGTCCTCCACCTGTCCCCACAGCAGGCTCATGCCGCGGGCGCGCTGCTCCGGCGTGGGGCCCGGCGGGCCCGCCTGGATGCGCCGCTTGATCATCCGCTGCACGGGGGCGGAGGCCAGCAGCCACCCCAGGTGCCGGCTGGCGACCATCCCCCGCCGCGCGCCGCCCCCCACGCGCGTGTACACCTCGATGTCGCCGATCCCCGTGCTGTGGAAGGCCGTCGACACGTCGCCCCAGGGGATGGTCGTCACGGACACCTCGCCGCGCCCGAAATCCACCGTCCGCGACCGGTACGCCGCCGGCACGCGCGTGATGCGCCCGCCCCGGCGGACGGCGCCGCCCTGGTTGATGTTCTCGATCATCGTCGTCATCGTCCCGCGCGAGATGCCGCCGAGGCCCTGGAACGCCAGCGACAGGCGCGTGGCCGTGGGCAGGCGGCGCTTGAGGTGCGCGGCCAGGCAGTCGCTGGGCACCACGTCGAACCCCGCGCCCGGCATCAGCATCACCCCCGCCGCCTTTGCCTTTGCGTCGCGCGCGGCCACGGCCTCGAAGACGGCGATCTCGCCCGTGATGTCCAGGTAGTGCGCGCCGGTCCGCAGGCACGCATCCACCATGGGCCGCGACGTGCGCGAGAACGGCCCCGCGGCGTGCAGCACCACGCGCGTCTCCCGCAGGGCCGCGTCCAGTGCCGCCGTGTCGTCCAGGGCGAACGCGCGGTGGGGAAAGCCCGTCTCCGCCGCGTGCGCGGCCAGCGCGGCGGCGTCCCGCCCCGCCAGCAGCGGCGTGAGCCCCAGCACCCTGGCCCGCTCCGCGATCAGGCGGCCCGTGTATCCGTAGGATCCGTACAGCAGGAAGTCGGCTGGCATGGGCGGATGGATGAGATGAGCCGCGGCGGGCAATCCGCACCGGCGGCAACGAGAGGGAGCAGAGCCGGCGCATCATCGATCCGCCGCTCTGGCGATGCGCGGCGCCGGTCCCGTCAGATCATGCAGAGGCAGCAGCCTCCAGAACCCTCCGGGGATCCGAAGCACTCACCCGCGGATCCGGGTCATGATTCCGCTTGCATTCGCGGTCGCAGTACGCGTCGCCGGCCGGGCCCCCGCTGCAGCTCGGGTCGTGCAGCGCCGCACTCCTGGGCGAACAGGACGGCTCCGCAGATCTCGCGAAGGCGGTGTGCGCACCCATGCCGAGCATCCCCGCCACCGCCAGCGAGGTGAAGAGACGGGGCAGCCGGACGTACGATTGGCACATGGCGGGGGCTTCGGGTATGCGTGGCGGATGAGAAAGCGCCGGCGTGGACCGGCAAGCTCCGCTCCACGGCGGCGCTTACGACGAACGGGCGGAGGAGCCAGCCGGCCCCTCCGCCCGTTTTCGCGCCGTGAACGTCAGTCGAAGTCGAAGATGTCGCCCAGGAAGCCCTTGCGCTTCTTCTTGTACCCGCCGCGGTAGTCGTCGTCGTACTTCTTGTGATGGTCGCGCTGCTGGGCGTACGGCTGCTGCGGCGCGTAGCCGGGCTGCGGCGTCTGCGGCACGTACGGCTGCTGCGGAGGGGGCGGCGCGGCGGGTGCCTGCGCGGCGGAGCGCTCGATGATCTTGTCCAGCTCGCCGCGGTCCAGCCATACGCCCCGGCACTGCGGGCAGTAGTCGATCTCGATTCCCTGCCGGTCCGCCATCACCAGGTCGGGCTGCAGGCACACGGGACACTTCATCGTCGTCATCCTCACGTCCAGGGATTGGCTCGGGACTGCATACCTATCCTCGCAGCCGCGGGCCCGTTCGTCCAGCCCCGTCCGCTGCGTGCGCACCTGTGGATCGCATGCCCCGACGAGGGTCACCCACGCCCCAGCGGAGGGCGGGGTAGCACCGATCCGCGCCTCTCGTCAAGGGAACGTCCGAAGTCGAACTGAATCAAAAACATACGGAATTCCGACAGAATCGATTGCGGGAACGCGTTTGGTGAATGTTAGATTCCGCGGCGCGGGCACTGGACGATCGCTGCCCCGCTGACCGATAGAACACACATCCGCACCGAGACACAAACGTGAAATTCCGGACTGCTCTCCTCGCCGCGCTTCCCGTGCTCGCCGCCTGCCAGGGCGATGCACCGACCGCTTCCACCGCCGCCCCGTCGTTCGACGCCGCCGGCGCTCCGTTCTCCTACGACGTTCCCGTCCGTGACGGCTATCTCACCGGTGCCGGCGGCGTTCAGCTGTACTACAAGACGCTGGGCAGGGGCCCCGACACCGTGGTGGTGGTGCACGGCGGCCCGGGGATGTCCATGGGCTACCTGGACCGCGACCTGGCGCCGCTGGCGCGCGGGCGCACCGTCATCTTCTACGACCAGCGCGGCGGCGGAAAGTCGCAGCTCATCGCCGACCCCGCGCAGCTGTCGCTGGACCATCACCTGGCGGACCTGGAGGCCGTGCGCGCGCACTTCGGGCTGGACCGGATGACGCTGGTGGGCCACTCGTGGGGCGGGCTGCTGGCCGGCTTCTACGCCCGCGAGCACGCGGACCGGCTGGAGAAGCTGGTGCTGCTGAACCCGGCGCCGCCCACCGCGTCGGGGTGGGCCGAGTTCGAGGCGATCGTCGCCGCCCGCGCCGGTTCCGCCACCAACGCGCGCATCGGCGAGATCGTGGGCCTGTGGTTCGCCGGGCAGGCCAACCAGGCGCTGTGCGAGGAGTTCGTCACCCTGCGCTTCAGCACCTACTTCGCGGACCCGGCCAACATGGCCAACCTGCGCGGCGGCTGGTGCGACGTGACGGACGCCGTGGCGGCCGGCCTGCTGCCCACGCACCTGACCATCCTGGGCTCGCTGGGCGCGTGGGACCTGACGGCGCAGCTGTCGCACGTGACCGTGCCCACGCTGGTGGTGCACGGCACGGCCGACGCGGTGCCCTTCGCCGGCTCGCAGGCGTTCGCCGCCGCCATCCCCGGCGCGCAGCTGTGGGTGATGGAGAACACGGGCCATTTCCCCTGGATGGAATCGCCCGTCCCGTTCTTCACCGGCCTCAACACCTTCCTGCGCCGCGCCGACCAGCAGTAGCCGCCGGCTGAGGAAGAGAAGTTCCTCGGCGGATGAGAAACGGAGGGCGCGGAGAATCTTCTCCGCGCCCTCCCGTCCCGCCGTTGGTGTCGGCGAAGGCCGACAGTGTGAAGTTGTAGCCGCGAATTCATTCGCTCCCGCTCTTCTCCGCGTCTCCGCGTGAGACCCGCCGTTCCGTCGTTCCGCGCCTCAGCCGCCGGCGGCCACCACGCCGGGTGACGGGGACGCGAGCACGGGGAGCGGGTGCATGGTCCCGGAGTTCAGGAACGCGTTGGGATCGTGCACCACGGCGTCCGGGGGCAGGTACTGCCACAGGTGGCCCAGGTGCGTGCGGATCTGGTCCGTCATCACCCGCGGCACCTGGCGCGTGCGGCCGTCGTAGAACGCCTGCACCTCCGGGTCCGTGGCCAGCCAGTGCCGCATCTTGCGGTGGTACGCCGTGCGGTTGTTGCGCTCCGAGCTCCATCCGCGGAACAGCTGCTCGGCGGCGATGTGCGGCGTGCTGCGGTTGTTGATGAACCGCCGCGCGAGCGCCCTGGGCCGGAACGAGTAGTCCATCGTGTCGATGACGTGGTCGTAGAACTCCACCCAGCCGTAGTTCTTGGGGCGCACGTTCATGGACTGCACCAGGTCCATGAAGTGGAACGGCACCGGCACCACGCGGTCCGCGCGCTGGTACTCCAGGTTCAGCACGGCGTTGCGGCCGAACGCGGAGAGCACGGCGTAGTGCGGGTACACCCCCGGCGCCAGGTCGATGAACTTCTTCGTAAGCTCGAACGGCTCCGGCCCCTCGTCCGCGTCCAGCCCAAAGATCAGGTTGCACTGCGTGTAGGGGATGTACGAGTTCACCAGGTTGGCGTGCTCGGCCAGCGCCTTGACCTTCTCCATCCCCCGCACGGAGCGCATCCGCGACTTGTCGCCGATGTCGAACCACGACTCGATGCCGGGCGCGATCGCCTGGAAGTTGTTCTTCTTGAGGCGCTTGAGGTGGTCCTCGCCCAGCAGCGCCAGCGACATCTCCGCCAGGAACGCCACGCTCCCCGGCTTCACGGCCTCTTCGACAGCGTCCAGCGTCTCGTCGAAGCGGATGGCGAAGTTGGGGTCGTGCCACGACGCAACGGACCGCGGCAGCTTGAGCTCCGCGAAAAAGCGCACGTCGTCGATGATGGACGCCGCCCCCATGGGCTCGTAGCCCACCACGGCGTCGATGCAGAAGCTGCACTTGTACGGGCACCCCAGGCTGCCGATGAGCGGCACCAGCCGCAGCACCTTGGCCTGGTCCATGGCCGGCTTCAGGAACTTCCACCGTTGCCGCAGCCCCGGCAGCGCCGACGGCTGCTTGAGCGCGGAGATGTACACGCCCTCGTCCGGGTGCCGCTCCGCGTCGGCCAGGATGTCGCGCAGCGTCTCCTTGTCGCAGAAGCCCACCACGTAGTCGAAGTACTTGCGCGCGTCTTCCGGATACGAGCGGGCGTGGGGCCCGCCGAGCACGGTGGGGACGCCGCGCGCCTGGTAGAACTTGCTGAACCCGTACGCCAGCAGGGCGCACTGCGAAAAGGCGTTGATGAACAGGAGGTCGATGTCGTCGGGAAGGCCGCCGGCCAGCCGCTCGGGCCCGGAGTAGTACGCGATGTGGACGTCGTGCCCCTCCTCCTCGCACCAGACGCCGATGACCTGCGCCATGATGCTGGTGTTGTTGGGCCGCATGAGCCGTGAGTAGCCGTTGCGGGGCGGCTCCTTGCCGAGCAGGTCGATGATCCCGATTCGCATGCGCCTCTTCCGTCCGCGGGGTGTCCGGCAAACCTCCCGAAAAGTGCACGGCCCCTACTGTACATGTGTAGCAGGCGCCGGGGCAAGAAAAAAATCTGCGGCGGGATGGAAACGGATGGACGGCAGCGGATTGCCCCTCGCGGAGGCGCGGAGAGGCGCGGCGGACGCGGCGTTCGAGGAGGAGGCGGGCGAGGCGACGGGGGCAAGGCGGCGGGGAGCAAGGCGGACCGAGCGGGGGAGGCGACGGGGAGCCAAGTCGGGCGGAGCCGGGAGGCGACGTTCCGTCCTGAGCGGCTAAAGCCGCCGCTGGGACTGCGATAAGCCCTGTCTCGCGCTGACGCGCTCTGCGAACAGGGCTTCAACTGCTTTGAACTGACCGGACCATCGATGACGCTGGAGGGACGCTCCGCCGGTGCAGGATGCCTGCATTCCCGACGAAAACCAACAACCTCCCCCAGGGTTTTGGGGGAGGTCGCGAGGAATCGAGCGGGTGGGGGCGCTGGCGGGCACCCGCCCAGGCAGTCGTGATCCCGATCGTGCGTGCGCCGGACGGACGGCCTACGCCAGCCGCAGGACGGCCGCGTACACACCTCGCACAACGTCCGCCATCCGCGCGTAGTCCAGCGTCGCCGGTGTGTCGCGGGCCGTGTGGTAGTGCGGATTGCGGTAGAAGGCGGTGTCGGTGATCATCGCCGCCGGGTACCCCGCGTTCCAGTAGCTGGCGTGGTCCGAAAAGTCCACGCCGGGCACCCACCGCGGCGCGTTGATGGAGCGCACGTCCAGCGGCGAGGCCGACGCCATGGCGCGCCGGATGCGCCGCACCAGCCGCCCCTCGCCCATCCGCCCCACGACGATGATGTAGTTGCCGCGCGAGGGGTAGAACGCGCGCAGCAGCCCGATGGGAAATTGCTGGCTCCCCGGTTCATCGCTGAAGTAGCCGATCATCTCCAGCGAGATCATGGCCCGCACGCGCACCCCCTGCAGCCGCAGCGAATGCGCGTGGACGGCGCTGCCCATGTGCGCCGTCCGGAAGAACGGCGGCTCCTCCAGCGTGAACGCCACCAGGTCCACCCGCACGGGCGGCGGCGAGCGCCCCAGCAGCCCGGCCAGCTCGATGAGCCCCGCAACGCCGCTCGCGTTGTCGTCCGCGGCCGGGTAGGGGCCCGCCGCGTCGTAGTGCGCGCCGATGACGATGCGCTCGCCCGCCTCCGGCCCAAAGGCGGCGGTCACGTTGCGGTACGTGCGTCCCCCCGCGTCGAACGGCTGCTCCGCCACGCGCCCGCCCGCGCGCTCCAGCTCCCCGCCGATGTACGCCGCGGCGCGGTCCAGGTTGGCGGGATACAGGTAGTCGCGCGGCGTGAACTGCTCCGCCAGCGCCCGCACGTGCGCCTCCAGCCGCTCCGGCGAGACGTTCGCCCCGGCCGCCTTCGTCGCGCGCATCGTCAGAGCTGGCGGCCGCGGGCGGACGCGTCCGTCCACGTCGCCTTGCGGAAGACGACGGGGCGGGCGCCGGCCTCCTCCAGCAGGGCCAGCGCCTCCTCGGTGAACACCGTCCCCACGGCCAGGATGCCGTCCGGCGCGGGGCTGGCGAGGCGGCGCAGCGCCTTGCGCACGGGTGGCGAGGGCACCACGTCGCGCGGGCTGTGCGCGAACAGCAGCACGGAGTACACGCCGTCCGGCCGCGCGCCCTCCGCCACGGCCTCGCGGTAGGCCGGCGGCACCATGTGGTGAAGCTTCGTGCCCGGGACGCGGGCGTGCAGGCTCACTTTCATGCCCGCCGCACGTGCAAGTCCGGGGCACGCGGACGGAACAGCGGAGATGTGCGGAAGGGCTTGGAGGGGGAGAACGAGCTACGCCGCGCCGCCCGGGCCCTGGGACACGGCGTACTGCCGCATGGCCCGTTCGAACCGCGCCGCCGTCGGGCGGATGAGCGGGCGGTAAAGGTGCCGCAGCAGCCACCCCGGCACCCATCGTCCCCGCTCCTCCACGGCGACGCGCGCCCGGGGGTGGACCATGAACGCCGGACCGAAGGGACGATAGTTCTCGGCGGTGCGCCAGAACTCGATGCGGTGCAGGTGCTTGACGCTCTTGTAGCCGTAGTGGGCCGGCGCCACCAGGCGAAGCGGCGCGCCGTGCTCCACCGGCAGCGGCTCTCCGTCCAGGTGGTCCGCGAGGAGCACGTCGGGAGCGAGCAGGTCGTCCAGGGGCAGGCTGGTCCGCGCCCCGTCTTGGCCGCGAAGCACGACGAACCTCGCATCCGCAGGGGCCCCGGCCAGGGGCACGACGACCTGGTGATAGAAATCCGCGAAGCGGACGCCGCCCCACCGGAGGCCCCGGCGCGTCCAGGTGGTCACGCAATGGAAATCCGAGACCTGTTCCACCCTTGCCAGGCGCGCGAGCTCGCCACCGAGGTCCACCGGGACCGCCACGTCGCCGCCCACCCGAAGGTGCACGGAATGGAGCACCGAAGGAAACCGCTCCGCGAACGGGATCAGCCCGAAGCGCGGAAAGGTGGCGACTTCACGCTGCCCCGGAGGCAGGGCCGAATCCGTTTTCATGCCGGTCCTTCACAGGCGATTCAGGTCCATCCGCGAACGGTTCGCCGCGCGCACTCCGCAGCAAGGTAAGCGGCAAAAGCGCCCACCGGCACGAGCGCCGGCCCCCGCCGTCATTGATTCGGCAGGCGCTCTAGTTTACAGCGGGGGCCGCAGAAGTGGTGCGGCGCCCGGGCGGGTGATGCCCGGAAAACCTGAAGGTTCGCGTTTGAAGAAAATCGTCACGGCGGGCTTGGGGGGGGACAAGCCCCCCGCTCGCCCGCCGTAGCGGTGCTTTCTCGACGATGTCGTGGGGCTTAGTGACGGATGGCCATCTGAATTCCGACACCCTCAGGGAGCACCACCGCACCCACGGAAACGCGATCATTCCTGCGCGATACGGCCCGGTGGGCGTCCCATGCCCCCAACGCCCAAACGCCCAGCGCGGCGAACGCCAGCACGTCAGCGGCCGGCGTGGGCTCCGGTTCACAGAACGGCTCGCCAAAGCTACAGCCGTTGTTAGAAGCTCTGATCGACAGCAGAGTCAGGGCCAGGGTTGTACTAGTAATCAGAGCTCCACGGCCGGGCTCCCCAGCGTAGTAGTGACCGCCGCCGGGGAACACAATCCCAAGTGCGGTCGCCACGCCAGGACTGCGGCCGGACGATGTGCTGTCCGCCGATTGTGCTTCGCTACGGGCTGGCGCGCTCACGGTTAGCACCGCCGCCACAACGAGAATCCAAAACGTTCGCATGAAGCTCCCTCCGCAAAGAAAGTTACGCGATCCGGACCGAGTCGTCGGCCGCGAGCTTCAAGGTAGCCCGGCGCCTGCGGTTGTCCAACGAACTTGATTCCGTCACTGGCGCGTAGCGGGTGGTGTAGTTGTCCAGCGTCTGCGCGCGTTTCCACTGGGGGCGCCGCGCCTGCTGCGGAGGAAGGTGGATGTGTCCGGCAGGTCCCCATCCGGATCTCACCCCAGGTGCAGCCTCAGCCAGCCGATCGTCTCCTCCATCGCCGCGTTCCAGTCCTCCTCGCCCATCAGGTGCACGGCGCCGGGCAGCTCCACGTACCGCTGGCGCGCGTCCGGATGCGCATCCGCCAGCCGCCGGTGCAGGGCGTGCGCGGCGTCCGGCGGCACGTTCTCGTCGCGCTCCGCCGTGACGGAAAGGAGCGCGGTGCGGGCCAGCGCATCCAGCTCGCGATGGGGTCCATCGCCCTCCGGCCACTCCGGCGAGCCGAGGATGGAGACGGCCGCGCGGATCGACGGCTCCACGACGGCCGCCTGGTACACCAGGTAGCCGCCCATCGACACGCCCGCCGCGCCCACGCGATCCGCATCCGCCATCCCCTCCGCCGCCAGCGCGCGGATGACGGCCGGCATCTCCTCCGCCGTCCGCGCCACCAGCTCCACCATCGTGCGCAGGGCCTGCGGGCGCTGCGCGGCCTGGCGCTCGGCGAGGTCGGCGAGGCGGCGGGCGCCGTGGCCGGCGGCATCCACCCCCGCGGCCAGGAATCCCGCATCCGCCAGCTGCGCCAGCTCCTTGCGGTGCGTCTCCTTGTCCACGCCGAATCCGTGGAACCAGAGCACGAGCGGTAGCGGCGCGGCGGCATCCTCCCGCCGCGCCAGCAGCAGCGGCACGCCGTCCATCCACCGCGCTTCGAAAACGACGGGCACGGGTCAGCGCGCCCGCTGCACCATGTCCACCAGGCGCCGCACGCCCTCCGCCACCGCACTCTCCTCCGGCCCGAACGAGAAGCGCGCGTAGGTGCGGAACCGCGAGGCGCGGCCGCTGCGGCGCTTGCCCGGGTTGATGTCGAAGAACTCGCCCGGCACGCAGATCACCTTCTCCTCCAGCGCGGCCTTGAAGAAGGCCATCCCGTCGTTCAGCGGGGCGGGGAGGCCGGCCAGGTCGGCCCACACGTAGAAGGTGCCCTCCGGCTCCACGTCCAGCCGCGCGCCCGCCTGCCGCAGCCCGTCGACCAGGATGCGGCGCTTGCGCAGGAACGTGTCGCGGATGGCCGCCGTCTCCGCGCGCACCATGGCCGGCTCCAGCAGGGGGATGGCCGCGCGCTGCAGGGGCCGGCTGCCGCCGCCGTCCAGGAACGAGCCCGAGCTGGTGACGGCATCGATGATGGACCGCGGCCCCACCACCCACGTGGTCCGCCAGCCGGGGTAGCGCCAGTTCTTGGTCAGCCCGTCCATGATGACGACCGGGTCCGCATCCACGTCGTCCACGTAGCGCGCGGCGCTCACGAGGCCTTCCTCGTCCGCCGTGGCGCTCCACGCATAGTGCGAGTAGAACTCGTCCAGCAGCAGCGTGCACTCCATCCGCCGCGCCGCCTCTACCCACGACGCCAGCTCCAGCCCGCGGATGGTGCGCCCCGTGGGATTGGAGGGATTCGACAGCAGCAGCGCGCTCAGCCCGCGGCCCAGCACCTCGCGCTCCAGGCGGCCCATGTCGAAGCGGTAGCCGTCGCTGGCCTCCAGCAGGATGGGGATGGCCGTAAAGCGCCGGAAGATGTCCAGCAGCTCCTCGTACGCCGTGTAGTCGGGGAGAAAGTGGCCCAGGTTGATGTCGCCCAGGGCGGCCACGGTGCGCGTGAGCCCCAGCCGCCCCCCGCCGCAGATGCAGACGTTCTCGGCCGTGTACTGCGATTCCTTGCCTTTGCGGTACAGGTGGTTGTACAGCGACGCCACGGCCTCGCGCAGCTCGGGGACGCCGGCCACGGGCGCGTACTCCTGGTCCGCGGGGGTGATCTCCACGGAGAGCAGGCGGTCCGGCGCGCCGGGAAGGGGGCCCGTCTCGGGCATGCCCTGGCCCAGGTTGCACCAGTCGGGGTGGCCGTAGGCGTAGCCGCGCTTGCCGGCCTCGGCCATCACGTAGATCACGCCGGTGAACGGCACCGCGCGAAAACCGGGAATCGTGGGCGGGGCCACGGAGATGCGTCTGCGTTCCATCAGTCAGTCGGGGCTCGTGAGATGCGGGAGGTCGTGCTCCCGCCGCACCTCGCAAGCAAACTCCCGGCCCGCCGCGCGCGCGTGCTCCGCCATGGTTGATTTTTCCCCGTCCGCGCTGCCATTCTGAGTCCTTCCGCGATGCGTGTGGCCGCAGCATGGCACCCGCACCGTTGTCATCCTGAGGGCGCACCGCGCGGATTCGGCGTGGCACAACGCTTGGGTGCGCCCGAAGGATCTTCCCTGCGAAAACGGGAGGCGGACGCGGTGCACCGGAGCCCGTTTCTCGTTGCGCGGGCAAGATCCTTCGGTCGCCGCCATGGAATCGTGCACGGGCAGGGTCCCGGCGGCGGCTCCCTCAGGATGACGTCGTTGGATGAGCGGCGTTCTCGACAGCCCTCGAGGGCGCCCGGCGGCTCCACCCCGCGCCCTGTCACGGCTCCGCGGCGCCACGCGTTCTCCGTCGACAATCCATCTTCACGCCTCCTGGAGCCATCCGATGATCCGCCCCCTCTCGTTCGCCGTCCTCCTGGCGCTGGCCGCCGCCGCGCCCGCATCTGCCCAGGCCCTGCAGTCGTACGGGGTGAAGATCGGCGCCACCGAATCCAACGTGGAAGTGGACCTGCCGTCCGAGGAAGAGCTGGGGCGCCGGGGCGTGAGCTGGACGGCGTTCGCGCAGTGGAACGTGCCGGGCCCCGTCGGGCTCGTGACGGAGGCGGGCGTCGTGGAGCGGGGCTATGCGCGCATGGCCGGCTCGGCCGCGGCCGAGCCGGCGGGGGACGTCGCCTTCCCCGTGGAGCCCATGTACCGGCAGGACCGCCGGATGCAGTACGTGTCCGTGGCGGCGCTGGCCCGGCTCCCCGTGGCGAGCGCGGGGCCGGTGGCCGCCTACGCCTTTGCCGGGCCGCGGATGAACACGCTCATCGGCCGGCGCGGGGACGATTCCGGCGACACCTCGGGCGAATACGGCTACCGCTCCGTCACCTGGGAGGCCACGGCCGGGATCGGCGCCGAGGCCACGCGCGGGCTGCCCCTGCTGGTGGAGGCACGCTACAACGCGGGGATTGGCGATGCGTTCAGCGGTGGCGGATGGGGCGACCAGGCGCATCACCGCGCCGTGGACGTGATGGTGGGGGTAAAGTTCTGACCATGCCGCGCAAGTCCGCACCGCAGCGCTACATCGCGTTTCTCCGCGCCATCAACGTGGGCAAGCGCCTCGTGAAGATGGATGCTCTCCGCAAGCTGTTCCAGGAGATGGGCTTCGGGGAGGTGGAGACGTTCATCGCCAGCGGCAACGTGATCTTCACGGCCCCGGCGCAGGACCGGCGCGCGCTGGAGACGCGCATCGAGGCCGGGCTCAAGGAGGGGCTGGGATACGAGGTGGAGACGTTCCTCCGCACCCCCGCCGAGCTGGACGCCATCACCCGGTACCGCCCCTTCGGCGACGACGCGGACGGGCACACGATGTACGTGAACTTCGTGTACGAGCCGCTGCCCCAGGACGCGGTGGAGCGGCTGGAGGCGCTGCGGACGGAGGTGGACGAGTTCCACGCGCACGGCCGCGAGTTCTACTGGCTGGCGCGCAAGAAGATCAGCGAGTCGCTCGTGTCGGGGCCGATGATCGCGAAGGCCATCGGCAAGGTGCCGTCCACCAATCGCAACATCACGACGGTGCAGAAGCTCGCGGCCAAGTATCCGGCGTGAGGCGGGTACTTGTACGAGGCATCTCTCCGCAGTATCGTTTGCGGACCCATCTTTTCACAAATGTGAGATGCGTCCCGCAACCTGCTGCAGGAGAGACGCCGATGCGAGCCGTTTCCGTACGTTCCCTGACCGTCCTGGCAATGACGTTGGGCCTCGCCGCCTTCGTGAATCCGCCGGCATCCTCTTCGGCGGCCGAGGCGGGTGCTCGCCTCTCGTCCTCAACGCTTACGGTGGGCATGTACTGCGAGTACGGCCACTGCGAAGCGACCGCGTCGGGAGGGTCGGGGAACTACACCTGGACCTGGGCCAACGCCAACCCGAACAACACCACGGGAAGCATCAGCACGGCGACGCCCTGCTGGACGTACAACAACCAGTACGTCACCGTCACGGCGACGGTGAGCGACGGCAGCGCAACGGCGTCCGCCAGCCGCCGGTACCGCTGCAGCTACTGACGGGCCACCGCTGATCCGCCCGGCCCGCGAACGCATCGCTGCCGTGGATCTGCGCCGTACCGGAAAGGGCCGGCCTCCACATACGGAGGCCGGCCCCTCGCTTTGCGGGCAAGATCCTTCGGTCGCCGCCAGGGAATCGTGCGCGGGCAGGGTCCCGGCGGCGGCTCCCTCAGGATGACGGGGCGAGGGATCGCCTTCTCCCCTTCCCCCATGGAGTTTATGGGGGAAGGGGCCGGGGGATGGGGGCGCTCCGCCCGCGCTCGATATCGCTCTCCCGCCGATCCCCTCACCCCGCCGCGCGCAGCATCTCGAACGTGTCTTCCAGCCCGTCCGGCGCCGCGATCCCGAACGTGGCGTGCAGCACGTCGCGCAGCTCGGCGGCGCTCGCGAGCTGGCGGCGCTCCGTGCTGCCGTCGCGGTGGTGCGTGGTGAGCGTCGTGTTTCGCAGCGCCTGGCGGCCGTCCGGCCCGGGGCGCGCCACGATCAGCCCCGCCAGGAAGTGCGACCGCGGGTGCGTGGACAGGTACCAGCTGCTCACCTCGTAGTCCGGCGGGTGCACCTCGTCCAGCGTAAAGCGGTACAGCGGCTTCCACTCCTCGCCGATGCGCGCCTGCATCACGTATCCATCCCCCAGCGCCGCCAGCCGGAAGGTCTCGTGCGGCGTGGGCTGCTCCACGTCCGCCTGCAGCCGCAGGGGCGCGGTGAGCGTCAATCCGCCAAAGCCCACGTCCGCCACGTACCGCTCGCCGTCGATGTGCACCAGCATCAGCATGTGGCCGCGCGCCAGGAGCGTGCCTTCCGGCAGGTTCCACAGGATGCGCGCCGCCAGCCCCGTCGTGCGAAAGCCGAGCGCGTCCAGCGCGTGCCGCAGCAGCGCGTTCTGCTCGAAGCACCAGCCGCCGCGCGCGCCGTGCACCAGCTTTTCCTGCACCCACTCCACGTCCACCCGCACCGGCCGGCGGAGCAGGGGATCCAGGTTCTCGAACGCGATCCCCTGCGCGTGCAGCTGGTGGATGCTCCGCAGCGTATCCAGCGTGGGCGCGCGGTCGCCCTCGTATCCGATGCGCCGCAGATACGCGTCCAGGTCGAACGGCATCGTCATCTGCTCCTCGATCTCCCAATCGTAATTCCACGGTCTCGACGATGGCTCGCAAGCCGCCGGGATCCCCGCCCGTGCCGGGTGTCGGCGGAGGCCGACAGTGTGAAGTTGTAGCCGCGAATTTATTCGCTCTGGCTCCCCGCCGCTCCCCGCCGCTCCTCGCCGCTCCTCGCCGCTCCTCGCCGCTCCTCGCCGCTCCTCGCCGCTCCTCGCCGCTCCTCGCCGCTCCTCGCCGCTCCTCGCCGCTCCCGGCTCTCCCCGGCTCTCCCCGGCTCTCCCCGGCTCTCCCCGGCTCTCCCCGGCTCTCCCCGGCTCTCCCCGGCTCTCCCCGGCTCTCCCCGGCTCTCCCCGGCTCTCCCCGGCTCCCCCTGTGCCGCTTTTTTCCATCGGCCGCAGACGATGCTATCGATGGAGGGTCCGATCGATCAAGTATCTGCCTCACGCAAATTCCATTTGACAAATACGTTTTTCCATTGTAGCATCCTCCGCATGAAGAGCGTCGACGTCGTCCGGGGCAGGGAACGGCTGCGGGGCGGATTGACCCCGCTGCGCCGGCAGGTGCTGGAGGCGCTGCGCGAGCCCGGCTCCGCCGCCACGCTGGCGCCCGTCATCGGCGAGACGCGGCAGGCCATCAACTACCACCTGCGCGAGCTGGAAAAGGCGGGGCTGGTGGAGCTGGTGGAGGAACGTCCCCGCCGCGGCTTCACGGAGCGCGTGGTGCGGGCGACCGCGCGGGCCGTGCTGGTGGACCCCGAGGTGGTGGGCGACCTGGCCACGGCCACGCAGGACCGCTTCGCCTCGGACATGCTCATCGCCGCCGCCGCGCGCACCGTGGGCCACGTGGCCGAGATGCGCGAAAAGGCGCAGGCGGCGGGCAAGCGGCTGGTGACCTTCGCCATCGAGGCCGACGTGGCGTTCGAGACCCCGGCCGACATCGAGCGCTTTGCCAACGAGCTGGCCGACCGCATCGCCGAGCTGGCCCGAAAGTACGATACACCCAGCGCCCGCCGCCGCTTTCGCGTGATCGCGGGCGGGCATCCAGCCCCCAAACCCCAGGAGAACGGCTGATGGAACCCGAGATCACGCTCCCCGAGAGCCACCACGCGCCGATGCCGGAGATGAAGCCGTTCGTCATGGAGGTGACCATCGACGCGCCGCAGGATGCCGTGTGGCGCGCCGTGAGCGACCCGGCCGAGCTCCGGCGATGGTTCGGGTGGGAGTATCCGGGGCTGGAGGAGGAGATCAAGATGATCTTCCTGGACGGCACCACGCAGAGCCCGCCGCAGCGGCTGGAGTTCACGGGGATGGGGACGCTGGACATCGTGCCCGACGGGTCGCGCAGCGTGGTGCGCCTGGTGTGGGCCGGCGGGCTGGCCGATGCCAAGTGGGACGACATCTACGACGGGATGGAGGAGGGCTGGCGCACGTTCTTTCACCAGCTCAAGTACTACCTGGAGCGGCGCGCGGGGCAGGACCGGCGCACCCTGTACCTCACCGGCCTGGCGCCCGCGCCGGCGGTGGTGGCCGCGCTGGATGCCGCCGCGCCGGGCGAGCCCTGGCAGGCAAGCCGCCACCAGCGCGCCGTGGTGCCGGCCGCGGGCGGCGTGGACCTGGTGAGCGTGCTGTCCCCCCAGCCGCTGCAGGCCGACGAGCCGGCCAAGGTGTCCGTGACCGTGAGCGCGTACGGGATGGACGAGGCGGCGTTCGATACGCTCCGCAGCGAATGGGAGTCGCGGTGGAGCGCGCTGGTGGAGAACCCCAAGATCCAGGCGTAGCGGCCGGATGCGGATGGGGTGATGTGGATCGGCTGATGCAGGACGGCTGGTGCAGATCGGTTGATGCAGATCGGTTGATGCGGGACGGCCGGCGATCCGAGGAGGGTCGCCGGCCGTTTTGCGTAGTTCCTGCCCGGGCGAGCGCCCCCCATCCCCCGGCCCCTTCCCCCATAAACCCCATGGGGGAAGGGGAGAAAACCACGTTCGCCACCGAGAAGGTCATCCGCGACGGACCGAGCGCGCGAGGCCCACGTACCCCACGGCACTCGCCCGTGCCGGACCTGTCGGCGAAGGCCGACATCGCGGGTTCATTGCCGCGATTTCAATCGCCCGGTTCGGGGCTCTGCCGATCTGTTCCGCACCCGTCCTGCATCCACCCCCTCACGCCAGCGGCAGCCCGGACGTGGCGCGGGTCTGCTCGTCGTGCAGGGCGCGCAGGGGGGTGATGTCGGGGTGCTCGGTGCCGCCGCCCATCTCCTCCACGAACTGCGCCGTCGCGCGGCCCTGCGACGCGCGGTCGTACGCGGCCTCCCACTGCCGCATGAGCTGCGCGGCGCCGGGAGTCTCGTACGGAAACGTCGCGGGCGGGTTGTCCATGCCGATGCGCCACGGCTTGGGCGTGAGCCGCGCGCGAAAGCTCTTTTGCACGGCGCACAGCTTTACGTACTGCGGATCGGCCCCGAGCGCCGTCATGGCCGCCTGCGCGTCGTCGTCCGTGGGGGCGAACGGCGCATGCGTCACCAGGTAGCGCAGCCCGGAGTGCGTGCGGTACACGCGCACCCGCCACTCCGGGTGCGACGCGACCCACTGCCGCAGCCGGCCCAGCGCCGCGGACTGCGGATCGGCCGGGGGCGGCGGCGGCGCGGCGGGGGTGACGGGCGCGGACGGGGGCGCGGTGGCCTTGCGGATGCTGCCGAAGATGGACTTGAGCGCGCCCGGCATGGGCAGCGATTCCACCACGTCCCACACGGCGTCCGCCGGATTCTGCGCGGACGAGGACGTGGAGGACGCCCCCCGCGGGGACGATGGGGTATCCGCCGGCGCCACGTCCACGTCGATGAAGAACGCCCGCCCCGCGTTCAGCACCACGGCGCCGTACGAGTTGCGGGTGAGGGCCGCGTCCGGCGTGTCGGAGAACCCGGCGGCGGGGGGAAACTCGCGGATCACCTCCTCGCGCAGGGGGCGGTCGCCGTACGCGTAGCGCTCGGGAAAGCCCGCCCCGCGCTGGATGCGGTCCGCGATGCGCCCCACGGCATCGTTCGCCAGCGCCTGCGCGTCGTCGCTGCTGGTGCGGGAGCCGCGCCAGACGTGGAATCGCACGAACCGGCCGTCCGGCGTGGTGGCCTGGGACTCGGCGCGGGACCAGTAGCGGGGGATCAGCATTCGGCAGGGCTCCTGTTTCGCGGGTGGGATGCGAATCGCAGGATGGACAGTATCTACAACGGATGCCGCCGCCGCAAGCATCTTCGCCGCGTGCCCATCCGCCGCCCGCGCATCCAATCGAATCCGCCGAAATGACGCGCCGGATTCCCCGCGCGGGCCGATCGGCATCCAATGAATCACGTCCCGCATCCACGAACGCGGCGGAAAGCGCTCAACTCGCTGGAACACAACGACTTCGGCGGGGTTGATATCCGCTCGCGGCGCCCATCGCCTGCCGGTCCGCTTTCGACCCGATGGACAGGGGCGCGGATCGCGGCGGAGTGCCGTAAATCCGCTTCCTGGCTGGAAATAAGCCTTGCAATGCGGACGCGGTCGACTCATTGTTGCAGCCTCCGCGGACGCGGCCGCCGTCCGGGCGCGCGCCGGCGGGAATATACGGAGAAATGCATCGCATGAAGCCACGCTGGATCACGGCCGCCGGGCTCGCCACGCTGCTCGCAATCGCATCGCCCGACATCGCCGCCGCGCAGACGCCGATGCAGACGAGCGGGGGACGGACGGGCGCGCAAACGCCGCCGCACACGGACGCGGACGTGCGGTTCATCCAGGGCATGCTGGCCCACCACGCGCAGGCGCTGGAGATGACGGCCCTGGTGCCCGGCCGCGACGCCCGCCCGGACGTGCGGCTGATGGCCGAGCGCATCGACGTGTCGCAGCGCAGCGAGATCGCGCGGATGCAGCGCTGGCTGCAGGCGCGCGGCCTCTCCGCCGATTCCGCCGATGCCGCCGATGCCGCCGATGCCGCCGATGCCCACCACGCGCACCACGGCGGCGCGCACGCGGGGATGCCGGGGATGGCCACGCCGGAGGAGATGGCGCGGCTGGCGCAGGCGTCCGGCGCGGCGTTCGACCAGCTGTTCCTGGAGCTGATGATCCGCCACCACGAGGGCGCGCTGGTGATGGTGGAGGCGCTGTTCGGCAGCCAAGGTGGCGGGCAGGGTTCGGAGATCTACTCCATCGCCAGCGAGGTCGATGCGGACCAGCGGATGGAGATCGACCGCATGCGCGCCATGCAGCGCGGCCCCCTGGGCGGGTCGCCGCGCTGACGCAAGTTCACGGAGACTGACGCTTTCACTTTCAGCACACGCAGCATGAAGACGCAGAGGATGACGGGGCCGGCCGCGCGGCTCGCCGTGCTGGCGGCGGCGCTGGGCATGGCCGCCGTGCCGGCCCGGGCGCAGGACGCGCGCGTGGGGCTGCGCGCGGGAATGCAGGACGCCGCGCAGGCGGCGTGGAACATGGAGCTGCTCTCGCACCTGCCGCGGCCGGAGGGCTTCTCGGCCGCGGACCCCGAGGCGGACTTCGGGTTCTCCAACACGGACCTGGCGTTCCAGGGCAACCACGTGTTCGTGGGGAACTACAACGGCTTCCTGGTCTACGACATCTCCAACCCCGCCGCCCCGCGCCTGCGCGCGTCGCTCGCGTGCGCGGGCGGCCAGGGCGACGTGTCGGTGTACGGCAACCTCCTCTTCCTTTCGGTGGAGGAGACGCGGGGACGCCTGGACTGCGGCGCGCAGGGCGTGGCGGACTCGGTGAGCACGGAGCGGTTCCGCGGCGTGCGCATCTTCGACATCAGCAATCTGGACCGTCCCCGCCAGGTGGCCGCCGTGCAGACGTGCCGCGGCTCGCACACGCACACGCTGGTGCCGCATCCCAATGATCGGACGAAGGTGTACGTGTACGTGCAGGGCACATCGCGCGTTCGGTCGCCGTCGGAGATGGCGGGGTGCTCGGCACGGCCGCCGCAGGAGGACCCCAACACCTCGTTCTTCCGCATCGAGGTCATCGAGGTGCCCCTGGCCACGCCGCGGCAGGCGCGCATCGTCAACGCGCCGCGCCTGTTCGCCGACGCCCAGGGCAACATCGCGGGGCTGTGGCCCGGCGGGCGCCACGGCGAGGGGACGCAGAGCACCAGCGTGACCAACCAGTGCCACGACATCACCGCCTATCCCGCCATCGGGCTGGCGGCGGGCGCGTGCTCGGGCAACGGCATCCTGCTGGACATCCGCGACCCGGCCAACCCGGTGCGCGTGGACGAGGTGGTGGACCCCAACTTCGCGTACTGGCACTCGGCCACGTTCAACAACGCGGGCACCACGGTGCTGTACACGGACGAGTGGGGCGGGGGCAGCGCGCCCCGCTGCCAGGCGACGGACCGGCGCGAGTGGGGGGCCAACGCCATCTTCACCCTGCAGGGGCGCGACCTGCGGCCCGCCGGCTACTACAAGCTGCCGGCCCCGCAGACGGCGCAGGAGAACTGCGTGGCCCACAACGGGTCGCTGGTGCCCGTGCCCGGCCGCGACATCATGGTGCAGGCGTGGTACCAGGGCGGCATCTCCGTCTTCGACTTCACCGATCCCGCCAACCCGGTGGAGATCGCGTACTTCGACCGCGGGCCGGTGGGCCCCCAGCTGACGGTGGGCGGCTTCTGGTCGGCATACTGGTACAACGGGCGCATCTACGGCTCGGAGATCGGCCGCGGGTTCGACGTGTTTCGCCTGACGCCCAGCGCGCACCTCACGCAGAACGAGATCGACGCGGCCAACCTGGTGCGCGTGCGCGAGCTCAACCCGCAGAACCAGGAGCGGATCACCTGGCCGGCGCACTTCTCGGTGGCCAGGGCGTACGTGGACCAGCTGGTGCGCAGCCGCGGCCTGGGGCCCACCCGCACCGTGCGCCTGCAGCAGGAGGTAGAGGCGGCGGAGCGGATGCGCGGCGCGGCCCGCCGCACGGCCCTCACGCGCATCGCCACGCAGCTGGACGGCGAGGCGGCGGGCTCGCGTGACGCCACCCGCGTCCGCGCGCTGGCCGGCGTGCTCCGGGAGCTGGCCTCGGCGCGGTAAACTGCGGAGCCTCACGCGGAGACGCGGAGAACGGCGGAGACACATCCGGCCGCGCAGAACGGAGGAAAGGGAGGAACCGGGTGCGGTCCTCCCTTTCCTCCGTTTGCTTACGTTCGCTTGATTCGTCGCCTTTCAATCGGTGTGCTGTCCCTCACTTGTGCGCGAATCTAAATCCGACATATTTTATCGATGAGGGTGGCGCCACCCTCCGCTCCCCGCTTCGCCGGCTCCCGTTTGCGCGTGGCCTGAACGCCGCCCGAACACGTCCGGCGAGCGGCATCTCCTTCCATTCAGCAGAGGGAACCACCGATGGTGAACATCAGGAAGATCCTCGCGGGATGCTCCGTGCTGCTGTTGGCCGTGATGGCCGCCTGCGCGGACCAGCCGGTGATGACGCGGGCAGCGGCGGACGGTGTGCAGCCCGCCGCGAACGGCGCGGAGCCCATCGCCGTGTACATCAGCGGGCCCAACACGATCATCCAGCCGGGCACGTACATGTGGCAGACGTATGCCACCGGCGGGGACGGGACGTACGCGTACGTTTGGGAGCGCCGTCCGCAGGGCGGCTCCACGTGGACGTACGTGGCGTCGGGGAGCATCTATTACGGGTCGGTGCAGTCCGAAGGAGCGTTCGAGCTCCGCGTGACCGCCTACTCCGCCGGCCTCGCCGGGTCCACGACGTACGCGGCCGCCGCGTCGTTCCTCTCCGCCAGCATCTCCGGACCCACCTCCGTCGCCGCGGGCACCTCCGGCACCTGGTACGCCAACGCGTCCGGCGGCTTTGGACCGCACACCTACCGGTGGTATACCCGGCAGGCGGGCACCAACACGTGGAACCTCGAGGGCCAGGGGAGCTCGTTCACCCGTACCCCTTACTCCGCGTTTTACCTTCTCCTCGAGGTCGTGTCGGGGTTTGCGGGCACCTCCGCGACCCAGTTCATCCAGGTCCCAGGTGGAAGCACCGGCGGCGGGTGCATGACCTGCCCGGTCGAGAACTAGCCAGGACCCTTCACCCTGGATCGCGAGCCAAACGGAGCCAGCAGGGGAGGATCCTCCTCTGCTGGCTCTGCTGCTCCGTGTGCGAATGCCGTTCATCCGTCCCGTCCCGGAAGCCAGGCATTCCGCGGAAGACCGCGGGCGCGCGGAGAGCCCCCTCCGCGTCTCCGCTCCTCCGCGACCTCCGCGTGAACGGCAGTTGAGGCCTGAGGGTCCACAAAACCCCGCAAGTACGCTATATTGTGGGATGATCTCCGTATCCAATCTAGAAAAGTCCTTCGGCGACCGCGTTCTCTTCGCGGATGCGTCGTTTCAGCTCAACCCGGGCGAGCGCTACGGCATCGTGGGCGCCAACGGGTGTGGCAAGACCACGCTGCTCAGCATCCTGAGCGGCGACGCCGACGCCACCAAGGGCGTGGTCTCCGTCCCCAAGTCCGCGCGCCTGGGCGTGCTGCGCCAGGACCAGTTCCTGTACGAGGACCAGGAAGTGCTGCAGGTGGCGCTGATGGGCCACCCGGAGCTGTGGGACGCCCTGGTGGCCAAGGAGGAGCTGCTGGCCAACGTCCACGTAGAGTTCGACGTGGACCGCTTCGGCGAGCTGGAAGAGACCGTGCAGCGGCTGGACGGCTACACGGCCGAGGCGCGCGCGGCCACCATCCTGGAGGGGCTGGGCATTCCCGCCGAGCAGCACCGCAAGCCGCTGTCGACGCTCTCCGGCGGCTTCAAGCTGCGCGTGCTGCTGGCGCAGGTGCTGGCCGGCTCGCCCGACGTGCTGCTGCTGGACGAGCCCACCAACCACCTGGACATCCTCTCCATCCGCTGGCTGGAGAAGTTCCTCCAGGATTTCGCGGGCCCCGTGGCCGTGGTGTCGCACGACCACCGCTTTCTGGACAACATCTCCACGCACATCCTGGACGTGGACTACCAGACGGTGACGCTGTACCACGGCAACTACAGCGACTTCCTGGTGCAGAAGGTGGAGAACCGCGATCGCAAGGAAAAGGAGATCGAGGGGCGGCAGAAGGAGATCGCGCACCACCAGAAGTTCGTGGACAAGTTCAAGGCCAAGGCGAGCAAGGCCCGGCAGGCGCAGAGCAAGGCCAAGATGATCGAGCGCAAGGTCGAGGAGATGGAAGAGCTCCCCGGCAGCTCGCGCCGCTACCCCAAGTTCAAGTTCGCGCCCCGCCGCCAGAGCGGCAAAGAGGTGCTCAAGATCAGCGGGATCAAGAAGGCGTTCGGCGACAAGGAGGTGCTCCCCGGCGTCACGCTGCAGGTGAACCGCGGCGACCGCCTGGTGATCATGGGCCCCAACGGCATCGGCAAGTCCACGCTGCTCAAGATCATCATGGGCGACCTGCCGGCGGATTCCGGCGCCGTGGAGTGGGGATACGAGGCGCAGCGCGGCTACTTTGCCCAGGACCACCACGAGCAGCTGGAGGCCGTGGACCGCACGGCCGAGCAGTGGCTGTGGGACTTTTGCCCCGGCAAGGACCGCGGCTACGTGCGCGGCCACCTGGGGATGATGCTCTTTTCCGGCAGCGACGGCGAAAAGCGCCTGTCCGCCCTGTCCGGCGGCGAGGCGGCGCGCCTGGTGTTCAGCCGCCTGGCGCTGGAGCAGCCCAACGTGCTGGTGCTGGACGAGCCCACCAACCACCTGGACCTGGAATCCATCGAGGCCCTGGTGGCGGCCCTGCAGACGTACGAGGGCACGCTCATCCTGGTGTCGCACGACCGGTGGTTCGTGGGGCAGCTGGCCACCCGCGTGGTGGAGGTGAGCCGCGAGGGGATCCGCGACTACCTGGGCACGTACGAGGAGTACGTGCACGCCTGCGGCGACGACCACCTGGACGCCGACACCGTCGTCCTCAAGGCCAAGCGCGAAGACAAGAAGTCCCGCAAGCGCGAGCTGGTGGGGTAGGGGCGGAAGGACGTGCACCGAAGGGCGCGCCGCGGGCAAACGATGCCGCGGCGCGCCTTTTGTCTGCTGCTGAGATCAGCGGCGAACCGGGGCCGTTCCGGTGTCTTGGGCGACCGATTGGGTTCCCGGGCTGCGCGCCTGTGTGCCGCTGCCCGCGGTCCCGCTGGGCCACCGTGGGAGCTTCGCAGGATCCTCGAGCAGCTCGTCGAGCGCGCCCGGGTTCTCCGGTTCCAGCACACCGGTGGTGACGAGAAGACGAATGGACATGGCCCGTCCTTCGGGGCTCTCGATTTGCAGCGCTTGGGTGAGCGCCTTCATCCGGGCATCGTCCGCCTTGAATTCCCGCGCCTGCCTGGCGTCGGGTTGCGTGATCGCCAAAAAGGTCGCCAGTCCGCCGCTTGCCGTAAGCCCCGAGATGATGCCGAACAACGCGGTGAGTCCCGCGAGCGGACCGTTCGGAACCTCCAGCGTTCCCTTGACGTCCGGCTCTGCGTCCAATGTCCGGGCACCGGCGCTGGAAGTCTCCTGCCTGATTCGTATCCGCATCTGATGGCTCCGGGGGTAAGGGCATGCGAGTCTATGCGGAGGGTGGGATGGACGTATGGACCGAATTTCCCGTGATCCACGCCTCCTGCCAGCGCCACGTTGGTGGGCTGACCCGCGCCGCGTCCGAATCCGCGCCCGGCCGGTCCCCGCGACCGGCCGGGCGCTTTCCGTTGATCCCCGATCTCCATCATCCTGTACCGCCGTGTCCCGCTCCATGAACCTCGCGCTCGTCACCTACGCCGCCCACCCCGCCCTCCAGCCGGACGACGTGCTGCTCGCGGACGCCCTGCATGCCGCCGGCGCCGCCGCCGAGCCCGTCGTGTGGAACGATCCCGCCGTGCGCTGGGACGGGTACGACGGCATCGTGCTGCGCTCCACCTGGGACTACTTTCTCGTCCCCGCCGAGTTCGGTGCGTGGCTGGCGGAGCGGGAGCGCGGGCCCGTCCCGCTCGTGAACCCCCCGTCCGTCGTCCGGTGGAACGCGGACAAGCGCTACCTGCGGGAGCTGGCCGCGCGGGGCGTGGGCATCGTCCCCACGCGGTTCGTGGAGCCGGGGGATGGCGCGGCCACGCTGGCGGAGATCCTGGAGGCGGAGGGATGGGACGCGGCCGTGGCCAAGCCCGCCGTCTCCGCCGGCTCGCACGAGACGTGGCGCACCCGCCGCGCGGCCGCCGCGGGTGACCAGGCGCGGTTCGCGGCGCTCGTGGCGGATGCCGCCGTGCTGGTGCAGCCGTTCGTGCGCGAGATCGAGGCGGACGGCGAGTGGTCGCTCCTCTTTTTCGCGGGCGCGTTCTCGCACGCCGTCCGCAAGCGGCCCGCGCAGGGGGACTTTCGCGTGCAGGTGCAGTTCGGCGGCGTGTATTCCGCCGAGGCGCCGCCGGCCGGCGCCGTGGAGGCCGCCGCCCGGGCGCTGGCCGAGGCCGCGGCCCTGTGCGGAATCGCCCCGGCCGCGTTGGCGTACGCGCGCGTGGACGGATGCATGGTGCAGGATGCGTTTGCCTTGATGGAGCTGGAGCTGATCGAGCCGTCGCTCTTCTTCACCCAGCACCCGCCCGCGGCGGAGCGCTGCGCGCAGGCGATCCTCCGCGCCGTCGAGGCAGCCCGGGGCGCCGCATCGCGCGGCCAAGCCGTCGCCGGCTGACGGTCCGCGGCAGCCCGCGATCCACCGGAGACACCCCAGGCGGAGTCCTCGGATTGAGGCGCGGGGCGATGCGCCGTCAAGCGAGCCCTCTCGCGGCAGACGGCTGGACTTGACGGACCTGCGCGGGTGATCCAAATTTTGGATCATCCGCGCTTCGTTTTCTCCGGAAGGATCTCGATGACCCGCACGCCGGTGAGAGGGGCTGAGCCAGGAGGGCTCGGCGAGCTGCTGGCATCGCCGGCGTTCGCCCGGCTCGTGCTGTACTTTGCGCTGCACGGCGACGAGCCGGTGCACGTGCGCGCCCTTCAGCGCCAGTCGGGGCTGTCGATGAGCTCCCTGCACCGTGAGCTGCAGCGGCTGGAGGGACGTGGGCTGGTGGAGCGGGTGGAGGACGGCGGGCGCGTGCTGTACCGTACGGCAGAGACGCATGCCGGGTGGAAAGGCCTCCGCCAGCTGATCCGCGACTTCGCGCACCCGGCGGAGGTCGTGGAGGAGGCGTTCGCGGGGGTGGAGGGGATCGAGATCGCGTTCGTCTTCGGCTCCGTCGCGCGGGGGAACGCGCGCGACGACAGCGACGTGGACGTGCTCGTCGTCGCCGACACGGCCGCGCAGGGACGCCTGGGCCGCGAAGCCGCGGAGGCGTCCGTGCTGCTGGGGCGGCCGGTGGAGGTCCGCTCCTACACGCGGGACAAGCTGGAGCGGCAGATCGGGGCGGGGAACGCCGTCCTCCGCCGCATCCTTGCGGGTCCCAAGCAGTGGATCGTAGGGGACGAGGACCGGCTCGGGGTGGTCACCGCGTGAAGCCGCACCGGATCGACCGGCTGATTGAGGCGCGGAGCCTGGAGGCGGTGCCTGCGGACGACGCCGAGGTAGCGGCGGCCTGGGCTTCAGCCCTTCGTGAGTGGTCGGACGGGACTGTGCCCGGGCTGAGCGTACCGGGTGCGTTTACGCACGTGTACCAGGCGGGCCTTCGCGCCGCGGCGGCAATGCTGCGGGCGGCCGGCTACCGCGTCCGCGGCGCCGTCGGCGGGCATCATCACATTACGTTCTACGCGGCCGGCGCACTGGGCGATCCCGCGCTCGAGGCGATCGCGGACGCCATGCAGAACATCCGCGGCGGGCGGAACACGGCGCTTTAGGGGGACGAAGAAGAGCTGGAGCCGAAGACCTGGAGCACGCGCGCGATCAGGTGGTGCGGCTGCTCCGCGCAATCCACCAATGGCTGCTGACTGAGCGGCCGGGGCTGGCGGGCCGGCTCAAGACACTTCCGCCGGTCCATCCTGACGGCACCTCAAGAGCGGAGCTGCCCTCCCGGCTCGTCCATTCATCTCCCATCCCCATTCGTTCTCGTTCTCCGTGAACGCGCCCTCGCGAGTTGCCGGCACGAGGAACGGCCCTCCCCGTCTTCGCTCCTCCCGTTCCCCGGGATACCGCGGCTTTCTTGATCGTGCTGCGATCTTTTGCGAACTCCGCCAAGCGACGAGCTCCATCCACGCAAGGAACTCGTTCCGTTTGGGTGGAAACACTTGCGCGGGCGCGGCCGTAAAGGGCAAATATCTGCCGGAACTGCGACCACGGGAGATGGATGACGGAGAAGCCGTCGGTGTGGGGACAGGTGCGCGCCTGGGTGCAGGACGAGGTTCCCGCCACGATGCTGGAGGCATACCGGCGGGCGGGCGGGTCCGTGTTCGAGCTGGTGGACCGGGTGAAGGCGCGGCGGGAGGCGTGCATCGCCGACGGGTTCGATCCATGGACCATCCCCTCCGCCGTCCGCGCCGAGCTGCTGTGCGCATGGAACGCGCTCGTGCTGCAGACGCTGGGGGATGCGCTCCTGGACACGGACTACGCGGCGGACCCGGCGACCGCGGGTTTCGTCCCGCCGGCGACGGCGGAGCAGGCGCTCATGTACTACGCGGCGGTGGAGGGGTGGCTGGACCGCGCGCAGCAGGCGCACGCCAGCCCCGACTACGTGCTGGACGTGGAGGTGCCTGCGTCCCTGCCGCCCTGGACCGCCGAGCGGCACCTGCCGGCACTGCTGCGGGCCCTGGCCGCCGTGGGCGAGCACGCGGCGGCGGCCATGGCGATGCTGCCCCAGACCGTGCCCGACCCGGGGCGGCAGACGCAGCTCCACGCGATCCGCGAGACGTTCGCCGCCGCCCGGAGCAAGGCGGCCTCCGCCCAGGCTCTGCGCGAGACCGGTCCCACGCCGGACAAGCGTGCCCGCGCGGAGTGGTACGCGCGGGAAGCGATGGAGCTGTTCTTTCACCTGGGCCAGCTCGTCGCCGATCCCATGCTCGCCGAAGGCGGGGAGGCGCATTCGCCTGTGACGGCCGTGAAGCCTCCGCCGAAGCAGGCGGCGCTCCCTGCGACGCCGGTCGCGCCGCGGCCCCAAGCCACACGTGCTTCCGTACCGGGCGGGCGCGATGCTTCCCGCCTGCATGGAATCGACCTTTGGTGCCTTACGCACCCCGCGGCACGGCGGGAGCTGGGCGACTCTCGTATCCTGTCCGCGCTCAAGCGGTTGTGGGCCCGCGATCCCGATCCCCAACGCACGCTGGATCTGCACAACGAGATCCTGGACGCGATTGATCGCGGAGCGGTGGGGTACGCGGAGGACGCGCGCGGGAGCATCGGGCATTTCTACCGGTGCCCGTGGGGACCCGTCTACGCCGCTCGGGAGGCCGTGACCCTCGGTTCGCAGACGGTCCGCAAAGGCGAGCAGTTCATTTTGGACGTGGTGGCTGAACACCGGAAGGGGGTTGACCTCTTCACGCGTGACCTGCTCGTGGGCCGCTTCAAGCGAACACGCCCGCACAAGGGCAAGCAGCTTGGCGCCCGGTACCTGTCCCCCCGCTGGGACGCTTGAGCTTTCGATCGAGGAGAAGATGGTCGAGAATTCGTCGATGTGGGGCCGGATGTTCGCGCGGTTCCAGGGCGAGGTGCCGGGCGCGGCGCTGGAGGCGT
>JAESFL010000180.1_pt1 | contig 56620 bp, 57 predicted proteins | sample 9269401 | NCBI WGS metagenome assembly JAESFL01 (sample SAMN14506025, study PRJNA617098) | algae metagenome | isolation source: Gloeocapsa sp. UFS-A4-WI-NPMV-4B04 and co-occurring heterotrophs from desert... | place: USA: Utah | collected 2006-10-01 | reverse complement strand
TCTGGGCACGAGACCAGTGGCATTTGACTAGTCGCATCAATCGTAAGCTATTAGCTCATACTGTCTGTCGCTGGCTCAATCGCTTCAGTCCTAACCCTTTGCAGTTTGAGCAGCTTGTGGCAGCCTATTTTTAGTTGCACATCGCGTGATAGTAGGTATATTTGAGCTTACTTATCGATATTATTGATCAACACAGTCTTTCAACTTGTGTTACAGTAGCAGTTAAAGATTACATTCGGTTGTGCAGTTTGTTTTTAATTTTTATTACAGACCTCTCTCCGGATCTAACTCTCTACACCCTTTGATTCTAGAGATGTTCTATGTCAATTTATGTCGGTAATCTCTCCTACGAGGTCGGGCAAGATGATCTCAAACAGGTTTTTGAAGAATATGGAGTCGTTAAAAACGTGCAATTGCCTACAGACCGCGAAACAGGTCGCTTGCGAGGTTTCGGTTTTGTAGAAATGGGAACAGAAGCAGAAGAAACCGCAGCTATTGAAGCGCTTGATGGTGCTGAGTGGATGGGGCGTAATCTGAAGGTTAATAAGGCTAAACCCAAAGAAGACAGAGGCTCATTTGGTGGCGATAGACGTGGCAACAGTAGTGGTGGCGGATATTCTCGCCGCTAAAAAACTTTGAGATAAATAATTTAACTCTAAAGTTTTAAGGGCAGACTAGCAATCTGCCCTTTTTTGTTGATAGCTTCCTAGATTGCTCAACACTCACGACTATCTAAGCACAACTTAAGTCGAACAGCAGACTCGTTAAGAGGTTTTAATAAATCCAAAACCCTAGATACTGATTTCGGCTATGAATACAACATCAATATTGACAGAAAAAGCTTAGTTTTCTAGAATTAGTCTTCTTCTTGTTCACCTTTGTAACCTGGGGAAGCTTCGTAAAGGGCATCCAATTGTTCCCGCGCATCTTCGACGCTGATTGAGCGCATAACTAAAAGCGGATCTTTAATCAAGTTACCTGCTGTGTCTAATAATTCTGGATGAGGCACTGCTTGAGATGAAGATGAGAAATAAGGGAAATTGCCATTATTTGATCTTGGCGATCGCGTTGTGGGATGATTGCGTTCTCGATCAGCACTAAACATCAACAAATTCCGAATCAAGTTACTGACAGCTATCAGTGCCAGAATTGTAAAAGCTAGAATGTAAAGTAGTTGTAACATAATTTTATTCTCCGAAGCAGTCAGTTCAAAAAGGTTTTAGCAAGCGCAGCCATTTATTAAACAGTCGCTCTTTTGTAGAAGCGCTACATATAATCAATTGCTACTAATCGTGTATCTCAGATTGTATTGCTCAATGGGTGCTATATACTACTCTCCTGCTGATCAGATTTTTCTGAGCGAAAACGCATTGCTACCTGCCAACATTCTGTTACTAGCTGATGCCAGGGCATTAATGTTGCCATATCAACGCCAACTTGATTTTCTGTAGCCTGGAACAGCATTTTAGCTGTACTAACTTCTTGCTGTGCCTGCTTAACACGCTCTAGTAACTGAAATTGCTGTTCACTGCTTAAAAAGGAAATCTTCTCAGTTTCTAGAAACAAACGCGATCGCCCAAACCAATATTGAAAGTCCTCTAATAAAGGTTGTAATAGATTTTTGAGTAACTCAGGCTCAGGCAGGCTAGGGTTAATCATAAATGAGAAACTGACTACTATTTTACATGATAATATTAACATTTTTTACATTTCTTAATACTACACTTAAGCCAGAGAAAAACTGAAAAGTAATTAAATAGGTATAAATCCTTAAGTTAGAATTAATTATTTCAAGTATTTTTACTCAAATTGATATTAAAAAAGTCCGAAATTTGAGTGCTTTATAATTCCAAGCAAACAACGGTAGCAGCATAAGTCTCGATAATATAGAGTCAGTGCAACCGAAATCACTACTATTAACGAATCCGCCAATGCACCAGCCGATGTCTATAGAATCTCCCGTTCAACCAGAACAGCCAGCAAAAATGTATCTACCTCGTACCAGCGAATCGGAAGAATTGAAAAAAATTCGCCATACAGCTTCTCATGTAATGGCAATGGCAGTGCAGAAGCTATTTCCCAAAGCGCAAGTTACGATTGGCCCCTGGATTGAAAACGGTTTTTACTATGACTTTGATAACCCAGAACCGTTTACAGAAAAAGATTTGAAAGCCATCCAAAAAGAGATGGTAAAAGTTATTAATCGGAAAATACCTGTGATTCGCGAAGAAGTGAGCCGCGAAGAAGCTGAAAGCCGGATCAAGGAAATTAATGAGCCTTATAAACTAGAAATTCTGGAAGGAATCGAGGAACCAATTACTATCTATCACTTAGGAGATCAGTGGTGGGATTTGTGCGCTGGGCCGCATTTAGAAAATACTGGGGAATTGAACCCTAAAGCAATTGAATTAGAGAGTGTTGCTGGAGCATATTGGCGGGGAGATGAAACCAAAGCACAGCTACAACGTATCTACGCGACAGCATGGGAAACGCCAGAACAGCTAGCTGAATATAAGCGTCGTAAAGAAGAAGCACTACGGCGAGATCACAGAAAACTAGGTAAAGAATTAGGCTTATTTATTTTCTCAGATGAAGTGGGCCCAGGGTTGCCGTTGTGGACTCCCAAGGGAACAGTTTTGCGAAGTACCTTAGAAAGCTTCCTGCAACAGGAACAACTAAAACGCGGCTATCTTCCCGTAGTAACTCCCCACATTGCCAGAGTAGATTTATTTAAAACCTCTGGACACTGGCAGAAATACAAAGAGGATATGTTTCCTTTGATGGCAGAGGATGAGAAAGCAGCCACCGAAGAACAAGGCTTCGTTCTCAAGCCGATGAATTGTCCTTTTCATATCCAAATTTATAAGAGCGAGCTGCGTTCCTACCGAGAATTACCACTGCGTCTTGCAGAATTTGGGACTGTTTATCGCTATGAACAATCAGGGGAACTTGGCGGTTTAACCAGAGTACGCGGTTTTACTGTAGATGATTCACACTTATTTGTCACGCCAGAACAACTAGACGACGAATTCCTAAATGTAGTGGATTTGATTTTGTCAGTGTTTAAGAGTTTGCAACTGAAAAACTTTAAGGCAAGACTGAGTTTCCGTAATCCAGCTTCCGACAAGTATATAGGCTCGGATGAGGCGTGGGACAAAGCCCAAGGTGCAATTCGCCGCGCTGTAGAAAAGCTAGGGATGGAGCATTTTGAAGGTATTGGGGAAGCTGCCTTTTATGGCCCTAAACTAGACTTTATTTTTAGTGATGCTTTAGATCGGGAATGGCAGTTAGGTACAGTGCAAGTAGATTACAATTTGCCTGAGCGGTTTGATTTAGAGTATGTGGCAGAGGATGGCACTCGGAAACGTCCAGTGATGATTCACCGCGCTCCTTTTGGTTCATTAGAACGATTAATCGGGATTTTGATTGAGGAGTATGCTGGGGATTTTCCGTTGTGGCTAGCTCCCATTCAAGCTCGATTGTTGCCAGTGAGTAATGAATTTTTACCGTTTGCAACTGAAATTGCCGCAAAAATGCGATCGCTCGGTATTCGGGCTGAAGCAGATAACAGTAATGAGCGCTTGGGTAAATTAATTCGCAATGCCGAAAAAGACAAAATACCTGTAATGGCAGTAGTCGGCGCGAAAGAGGTGGAATCAAATAGCTTGAGTATCCGCACTAGGGCTTCTGGAGAGTTGGGAACAATACCTGTAGCGGAGGTGCTCGAGAAAATGAAGAATGCGATCGCTAACTTCAGCAATTTTTAGCTATCTTTCTTGTCTTGATATATGTATGTATGGTGGCTAGACTTTTTTGATGCGATTTGAATGGGACGAAGAAAAGAACCAGGCTAATATTCGCAAACATGGTTTTAATTTCACAGATGCTTGGGAAATCTTTGAATCTCCCATGCTCATATCTTTGGATGTAAAAGAAGATTATGGTGAAGAACGCTGGATAGGAATCGGTTTTTTACGAGGACGTATCGTAGTTGTTATGTTTACTGAGCGTGACGATGACACAATCCGAATTATTTCTTTACGAAAGGCGCTGAAATATGAACGCATCCAATTTGAACGAACCCAGTAAAACTGATTGGACACGGATTGACGAGATGACAGATGAAATGATTGACACCTCTGATATTCCGCCGTTGGATGAAGCATTTTTCGCCAATGCTAAACTACGGATGCCGAAGCAACAGGTATCAGTTACAGTCAGTGTTGATCCAGATGTACTGGCGTGGTACAAAGCCCAAGGTGATCAGTTTCAAAGCCGTATTAATGCCGCACTACGGATTTACGCCGAGGCACATAAAGAACACAGTCCCTGACTTCAACACACTATTTGAGCATGAAGGATGCGATCGCTAACTTCAGCAATTTTTAGGTCTTGATATCTTTGTTGGTAGCTATTCTAATTAGATGCATCATATTTTTACTGTTACTGTTCCTGCCACTACTGCAAATATAGGTCCCGGTTTCGATTGTATCGGGGCAGCTTTGACGCTATATAACGAGTTTCAGTTCTCTGACCTTCAATCAGGTACTGACGAATCGCTTAAGATTACCGTTACTGGTGTAGAAGCCGAGCGAGTTAAAACTGATGGAAGTAATCTGGCTTACCAGGCATTTTTAAAGTTTTATCAACATCTAGATCAAAAACCACCGTCTGTCCAAATTGATATCACTCTAGGTGTACCTTTGGCGCGGGGATTAGGTAGTTCAGCTACAGCAATTGTGGGTGGATTAGTTGGAGCAAATCATCTGGCTGGTTCACCTTTAAATCAGACTGAAGTGATGGAACTTGCGATCGCACTTGAAGGACACCCAGATAATGTGGTTCCGGCTTTATTAGGGGGATGCCGTTTAGCTGCTACTAATGAAAGCAACAAATGGCAGATTTGTGATATTCCTTGGTATCAGAATTTAGTGCCAGTAGTAGCGATACCAGATTTTGAGCTTTCGACGGTTGAAGCGCGGCGTGTGTTGCCAGATCAAGTGAGTCGGGCGGATGCAATTTTTAATACGGCGCATCTGGGTTTGCTGCTGCGGGCGTTAGAAACTGGGCGGGGAGATTGGCTCAAAGCGGCGTTACAAGATCGGTTGCATCAGCCTTATCGTCAAGCGCTTATTCCAGGTTATGAGGCAGTGAGAGCGGCAGCTGTAGCAGCTGGGGCTTATGGAATGGTTATTAGTGGCGCGGGACCAACGTTGTTAGCTTTAGTGGATACTGAGAGAGCAGCAACTGTCGAGACAGCGATCGCAAAAGCTTGGAAAGAAGCAGGAATTACAGCATCTGTGCGATCGCTTGCTATTGACACCCAAGGAGCCAAAAGCTTTACCAAAGTAGCTCAATAAAAAATAATTATGAATCAAATTCAGGCTGACATTGAGGCGATTAATTCTCAGATTGAGGCTCTACGCCAAGAACGCGCCTCACTTACAGTCGATATGATATCTCCAGACAATAATTCACCACAAGCGATCGCCGATGCTTACCGTCGCCACGCCAGAGAAACTGCCCAACAGTCTGCTGAAGTTAAGGGCATAGATGATGCGATCGCTGCTTTGGCATCTCAGCTACATCAGAAAGAGAATCAGTTGAAGCTTTTGCAGACTGAACCAAAACAATTAACCCTAGATCAGCAGGTAGAGGAGGCTACCGAACAGGCTAAAGTTCATGCTGAACGGATTAATCAACTTGCAGCAGAACTAGCAGATGAACTACGGGCGCTCAAGAATATCACTAACGAAATTAGTCCGAAGTATTGGCAGGTTTATTACAAGCCTTTCATCACTGGATTTAAGACGATCTCGGTTCCCTACATCCGATTAGATGGAGATGTTTGGATGATTGGTAATCGAGTGGTTTAACAAGAATATACAAAAAAACACAATATGTGACGGTAGCGGACCCTTACGGGCAAGCCCCCTACAGCCCTCCGGGCATCCTACGGCAGGGGCATCGCTGCCGTCTTTTTTGTCACTTAATAAAAACTTATCCTTTCCGGTAACTGTATTAAATACTTCGATGGGTATTTCTGCTTATTGCCCTCAAATTTGCCGAAATTACTCTTTTCAAAACTTCACCTAACTTAATACAATGTATGTCGTAGGTAATAAGTATTTATTCTCAGTGATGCTTAGTACTCAATTTCCTTGGTTGACAACTATTCTTCTATTGCCTCTGGTGGCTGCCTCAGTCATCCCCCTAATTCCAGATCAACATATTAAAAGTATCCGTTGGTACGCCTTTGGAGTAGGGATAGCGGACTTTGCCTTAATGGTTTATACCTTTTGGTGTAAATACGATTTACAAAACTCTACATTACAACTAGCTGAAAGCTACCCTTGGGTTCCGCAACTGGGCTTAAATTGGTCTTTGGCAGTTGATGGCTTATCAATGCCATTAGTTCTATTAACAGGCTTGATTACTAGCTTGGCAATGTTAGCGGCATGGAATGTTACGAATAAGCCGCGCTTGTTTTATGTGTTAATGCTGGCAATGTACAGCGCCCAAATTGGTGTGTTTGCCGCCCAAGATATGCTTTTGTTCTTCCTCATGTGGGAACTAGAGTTAGTTCCTGTGTATCTGCTGATCTCGATTTGGGGAGGGCAAAACCGCCGTTATGCAGCTACTAAATTTATTCTTTATACTGCCGCCGCTTCTATATTTATTTTGGTAGGAGGCTTTGCAATGGCTTTCTACGGCGATACTGTTACTTTTGATATGGCTTCTTTGGGAATGAAGCAATATCCCAAAGGATTTGAAATGCTAGTTTATGCAGGATTGCTGATTGCATTCGGAGTAAAGCTGCCGATTTTCCCACTGCATACTTGGCTACCAGATGCCCATAGTGAGGCTTCAGCGCCCATTTCGATGATCTTGGCTGGGGTTTTGCTAAAAATGGGTGGTTATGCGCTGATCCGCATGAATATTGAAATGCTACCAAATGCCCATGTTTACTTTGCCCCAGTGTTGGTAATTCTTGGCGTAGTCAACATTATTTATGGCGCTTTGGCTGCTTTTGCCCAAACCAATCTTAAACGGCGCTTGGCTTATTCTTCGATCGCACACATGGGCTTTGTCTTAATTGGCATTGCCTCATTTACAGAAATTGGTATCGGTGGTGCTGTGCTGCAAATGGTATCGCATGGTTTAATTGCCGCTAGCTTGTTCTTCCTCTCAGGCGTTACATACGAGCGTACCCATACTCTGATAATGGAGAAAATGGGCGGAATGGCACAGCAAATGCCCAAAGTGTTTGCTTTATTTACTGCCGGATCTATGGCTTCTCTAGCATTACCAGGTATGAGTGGCTTTGTTGGTGAATTAACAATATTTCTCGGAATTACTACAAGTGATGCTTACAACCCGACATTCAAAGTTGTGGTTGTGTTACTAGCAGCTGTTGGGTTGATTCTAACTCCAATTTATTTACTCTCAATGCTGCGCCAAGTGTTTTATGGGGTAAATAATTCAGGGATAGTTATTGAGGGATATCTAGGAGATGCCAAGCCGCGTGAGATGTTTATTGCGAGTTGCCTGCTAGTTCCGATCATTGCAATTGGCTTTTATCCCAAAGTGGCAACGCAGACTTATGATGTGAAGACAGTTGCTGTTGCAACTCAAGTTCGCAACGTTCTACCGACTGTAGTTGCACAACAGGGGCGATCGCCTTTATACTCCACTGTGTTGATAGCACCGCACCTAGCTCCTGCTGAATCGCGATCGCTATTAGCTTCTAAGTAAACTGTCCGATGCCCTCGTTAATCCAATCCGCAAAGTTCATACCAGGTTCCTAGCCTCATGCCAATGAAATTACCCTGCTTGCTGATAGCCCCAATAATTGCCTTAACATATTCAGTAGCTGCACACGCAGAAGTGCAGACACGAAGAGTTGAATATAAGCACGGTAATACGGTTTTAGAAGGCTATTTGGCATATGATGACGATATCCAAGGTAAGCGTCCAGGGGTGATGGTTGTTCATGAATGGACAGGGTTAGGGCCGTATGTTGAGCAACGGGCGAAACAACTGGCAGAACTTGGTTATGTTGCTTTTGCCGTCGATATGTATGGTAAGGGAATTAGACCAAAAAACGATAAAGAGGCAGCAGCGCAAGCTAGTATATACAGATCAAATCGGAAATTAATGCGCGATCGTGCTGCTGCTGGTTTGAAAGTATTACAACAAAATGATCTAACTGATAAAAACCGCATTGCCGCCATTGGCTATTGTTTCGGTGGCGGTACTGTATTAGAGTTAGCGCGTAGCGGTGCTGATTTAGATGGTGTAGTGAGTTTTCACGGCAATCTTGATACGCCTAATCCCCGTGATGCCAGAAATATTAAGGGGAAAGTATTGGTACTGCATGGTGCAGAAGATCCCCTTGTACCACCTGAACAAGTGCTAGGTTTTGCACAAGAAATGAGTCAGGCAAAAGCTGACTGGCAAATGATAGCTTATGGTAACGCTGTACACAGCTTCACTAATCCTAATGCTGGCAACGATAAATCTAAGGGTGTTGCTTATAATCCACTAGCTGATAAGCGATCTTTTGCAGACATGAGACAATTTTTTGCTGAGATATTTCAGTTGAGGACACCATAAATAAATGAGTGAACAACCAGAAAATCTCGCCGTCAAAGTTGCAGAACTTGAGAAAAAGCTAAATGCTAGTTTTGATGTCATCAGCAAGCTAGTTAAAGCAATTGATTACATGAGAAATGATGATGCTAGATTTATCTTTGAGATGGATTTAGTTAAGCATTCTTTGTGCGAGGCGGGATATGTAGAAAGCACAATATCTAATAACCAAGAACATTATTAGCCCTTGTTTCAGAGGAAATAATTAACTTAACTAATTAATAGATAAAGTGCGTTATTTTAATATCCCCTACTCTAAAATATCCGCAATCCTATTCCTATTTTTTAGAAAGAATTATCCACACAGCATGAATAATTCCAGGAATATAGCCGAACAAGGTTAAAACAACATTTATCCAAAAGTCTGTTCCAAAACCTACTTGCAAGAAAACGCCAAGAGGAGGTACAAAAATTGCACATAAAAGGCGGAGAATATCCATTGTGACCTCTTGTTTTAATTTATTTAGAAATTTATAATTATAAACATCACATTATTTATATATAGAAGGCATCTATATTCAGATAGATAAAATAATAAATAAATATTACTTATTTAGACTTTGAATGTTACTTGAATTTCTCACTTACAAATAAGCGATCGCAGCAATATCCTATTCTTAAGCAATATCTTGATAAAAATTTACAGTCTGACGATAACAAGATAATAAATTGCTTCTCAAACTAGAGAAATTTGAATTTTAGTTTATAAAACTTAAACTTAATTAACCACCACTGATTTTGGCTTTGTAGCCTAGCTGAGTCAATATCTGCACCAGCTTTTGCTTATGATCGCCTTGAATTTCTATTTCATTGTCTCTCACAGTGCCACCCGTACCGCACTGAGTTTTTAACTGTTTTAGCAGCGCAGCTAGAGTCTCTGGTTTCGTCTGAAAACCACTAATTACGGTTACAGTTTTGCCTTTACGTCCCTTGCGCGAAGCTTGCACTTTAAGATTTTGTTGAGAAGCAGGAAGTTCGGAAACCGCTCTTTCGGTTGCAGCTGGGTTATTATTACCAAATTCTTGGTAAATAACTCGCGCTTGATTAGACGATTTAGAGTTAGATGAATTGCGATTGGTAGATGCCATAGTAATTATATTTAATCAGAAAAGGTTGGAAATGAGCGTTATCCTATGTTTCTATCTTGTAGCTTACGCGCTACATAAACCTGAAGAACTAAGAGATTAATCTTGTTCGCTAGCGAGTAGTAACTCTTCAAGGGAATCAGGAAATTCATTTTTCTCAACCATTTTGGTAAAAGCCCGATAACAGTCATTTTTATCTTCTGCTTTACGGGGGTAGTTTAGCCAAAGGATGAAAAGCGCTTTATGATCTGGAGTTTGCAAAGCACGAAAAAAAAGGCGATAACGATCAGGTAAACCCATTTTTTTGACTCGTCCGTACTTTTTCAGCGAACCTTGCAGCACAAAATGACTAGCAAAAGGATCGTTAGGGATTTTATCTTTAATCGCAACCATAATTGCTCTGTAGAGCTTCACTGTAGCGTGGCTGTAATAGTCTTCGGGAGGCAAATCCTTTTTTAGTTGGCGAACCTCCGCCTGTAAGTCTCGGCGCTGTTTGCCAAACAACCGTTTGATGAAATAGATCCTCCAGCCGTTACGAATCAAGCACCACCCCTGCAATTAACTCATCATCCTCAGCTGACATTGCCTCGGTATAATTTTCGATTTCATCAGGATTTTGTAAAGCTTCTTCCATCAAAAAATCTAAAAATAAACTTAGCATTAGTTCATCTTTTTCTTGTTCCGCAACCTCATTTGGTTGTAAGCGCACTAACAAAGTATCCGCATTAATGACTTGAACTTCGCCGTTTACCCCAACAAATTGAGGATTATCTTTAAAAAAACCATTCTCTACACGAAAACCAGATGAATTACCGATTTTTGACCAAGCTGCACTGTAGCGATTATTTGGCATCCTAATTCTGTAGCAATAGCTTTATAAATTTAATGTTAGTACATTTGTAAGTACAAAATAAAGAATTTGTTGATAAAGTGCGCTATTCCAATTTGAAAAGACGTGCTACTCCTGCATAACGATCTAGCGATCGCCTACCTTCACTACTCCAAACATTTATAATTAAACTCATCCCATTACTCCAGCAGGTATTGTGACACTTACTCCCCTTTCTTCCAACTCCCAACCCGCAGATAACCAGGCTTCTACTCAAACACCCGATATATTAGGGCGATTCGGGCAATTTGGGGGTAAGTATGTACCTGAAACTCTCATGCCTGCATTAACTGAATTGGAAGCAGCATATCAGCAATACCGCAACGATCCTGGTTTTCAAGCAGAATTACAACAGCTGTTAAGAGATTATGTTGGACGTGCTACGCCGTTGTATTTTGCCGAACGTCTCACTGCTCATTATGCCCGTCCCGATGGCACAGGAGCGCAGATTTACCTGAAACGCGAGGACTTGAATCACACAGGCGCACACAAAATTAACAACGCCTTAGCTCAAGTATTATTAGCAAAACGGATGAATAAGCAGCGCATCATTGCCGAAACTGGCGCTGGACAACACGGCGTTGCTACAGCAACAGTATGCGCTAGATTCGGGCTAGATTGCGTAATTTACATGGGCGTTCAAGACATGGAACGTCAAAGCTTGAACGTATTTCGGATGCGGCTGATGGGTGCTGAAGTGCGCCCTGTAGCGGCTGGCACAGGTACACTCAAAGATGCAACTTCTGAGGCAATCCGCGACTGGGTAACAAATGTTGAAACTACTCACTACATTCTGGGTTCTGTAGCTGGGCCTCACCCTTATCCGATGATTGTCCGCGACTTTCACGCAGTAATTGGGCAAGAAACGAGGGTTCAAGCTATGGAAAAGTGGGGCGGATTGCCGGATATTCTGCTTGCTTGTGTGGGCGGTGGTTCTAATGCAATGGGACTATTCCACGAATTTGTGAAAGAGTCATCTGTGCGCTTGATTGGCGTAGAAGCCGCTGGCGAGGGAGTCAATACAGAAAAACACGCAGCTACCTTGACAATGGGACGAGTTGGTGTATTACACGGCGCAATGAGCTATCTGTTGCAAGATGAAGATGGGCAAGTTATTGAGGCACACTCAATTAGTGCCGGGTTAGATTATCCTGGTGTTGGCCCAGAGCATTCGTATTTAAAAGAAAGTAGACGGGCTGAATATTATAGTGTGACTGATTCAGATGCGGTGGCAGCATTACAGCGACTTGCTCAACTAGAGGGGATTATTCCAGCCCTAGAAACTGCTCATGCGATCGCATATCTAGAATTTCTCTGTCCTCAGTTAAGTGGCAGTCCCCGAATTGTGATTAACTGCTCTGGACGCGGTGATAAAGATGTTCATACTGTCGCCAAGTTTCTTGAAAACAGCTAAATCATCAAAAATGCAAAAACTCTGGGCGGGGATGGCTTTAGGTGTGCTTGGTGGTGGACTGATAAGTTGTGATGCTATGTCTACTGCTGTCTTAACAACCAAAGAAACGCCATCTGCCGCACCCATATCTGCTAAAACTGCAACTTCTAGCCCTCACAGTGCCTTGGAACAGTCTGTTCACCAACAGATCAATCAATATCGTCAGGTGCATCAATTACCGCCACTGACACTTGATCCACGCATCAGCGAACAAGCAAGGGCGCACAGTCAGGCAATGGCAAGTGGTAAAGTTCCTTTTAGCCATCAAGGATTTGAGCAGCGAGTCAAAGCTATTAGCCGCGTCATTCCTTATCGGGCATCAGCTGAGAATGTAGCTTTTAATCTGGGGTATAGTAACCCAGTAGAGCAGGCTGTTGAAGGTTGGATCAAAAGCCCTGGTCATCGAATTAATATTGAGGGTGAATATAACTTAACCGGAATTGGGGTTGTCAAGAATGCCAAGGGCGAGTACTACTTCACCCAAATATTTATCCGTCGCCTGTGGGGATAAGTCATTGGCAGATTTTTAAGTATCCGCTAAAGCGGCTTTGAAAAAGTATCGCTATTAGAAATGCAATACATCTCGGCTAGTATTGTTGACTCATCGCATATCCCCCGTAGCCCCCTTAAAAAGTGGGGAACATAGACCCCGTGATTTTAATGGATTTGTTACCGTAATGCGATCGCTGATCTCGAAACTCTCTATCCCCTATCAAGTGGTAATCTGCGTACTGGGATGAAATGCTATTTAGAAAATTATAAAAGTTTTTGTAGCGCCGTACATTCACGTAAGTGATTTGACAATATAGCAAGTTAGGTGTAATCTTTGAGCAAATTTACACCGATAAATAAATCAGTGGAATTTCGCTTGTTTAGAGAGTAAAGGCGAAGTTAACTTTACTATGTAGCTTAATTGTGTAAAGCTACCTTAAAACATACGTCCAAATGGCAATGTATCAATTTGCCTAAATTGTCTGTGTTCATGACAGCAATTTTGCTCTCTATTCAACGAGAACAGCACACATTGTACCTAATTTGATGCTGCTCAGTGCTGTCATTTGTTTGAGCTGCAATCTCAAATTTGCCTCAAACCTGTAGTAATTTATTGGAATATTTCTGCCCATGAAGCGATCTCTTTTTACCAGTATAGCCTTAACTTCGGTTGTGTTAACCAGTGGAGTACTACAACTACCAGCCAACGCCCAAAATTTCGGCTCTATTTTCAATTCCATCTTTCAGTCTCCACAGCCATCTACGACTCCTACCACTACTCAATCTACTACTCCTTCACTAGCCTCTATAGAAAATGCGGTTCATAATCAGGTGAATCAGTACCGTGCTAATCGAGGTTTACCGCCCTTGTCTTTGAATTATCGTATTACTGAGCAGGCGCGAATTCATAGCCGCAATATGGCTAATGGTACAGTTCCTTTTAGTCATGATGGATTTAATCAGCGAGTGCAAACAATCGCCAAAGTGATCCCCTTAAGCACAGCTGCTGAAAATGTCGCTTACAATCAAGGCTATAGTAACCCTGCCACTCAAGCCGTTCAAAATTGGTTAAATAGTAGTGGTCATCTTGCTAATATTCAGGGTTCATACAACTTGACTGGTGTTGGCGTGGCGAAGAATGCTAGAGGTGAATACTACTTCACTCAGATATTTATTCGTAGTCGTTAAGACTCAGAATTTTGCTTGAATTATTTACCAGCTAGATGTTTGATAATAGAGTGTTCTGATGTCTTGGCTGAAGAACACTTTATCTAGTTGGATGGTGCAATGGAATTTGCAGATTTTCAAATATGCGATCGCGATCTGAGTGATAATATCTTATCCGAGTATCTAAACGCTGAAGCTATAGCGGTAGATACAGAAACAATGGGTTTACTGCCGCAGCGAGATCGCTTGTGTCTTGTTCAACTGTGCGATCCTGAAGATAGAGTTACTGTGATCCGCATTGCCAAAGGACAAACAGAAGCACCGAACTTAAAACGGTTAATGGAAGCAGCGGATATTGTCAAAGTATTTCACTTTGCTCGTTTTGATATTGCCACACTACAACACAATCTTGGTATTGATGTAAAGTCTATTTTCTGCACAAAAATTGCCAGCAAATTAGCCCGAACTTATACTAATCGTCATGGTTTAAAAGATTTGGTGCAAGAACTCGAACAAGTAGAACTTGACAAAAGCGCTCAAAGTTCTGACTGGGGAAACGCTGCAAATTTATCAGACAAGCAACTGCGCTATGCGGCTAATGATGTCCGCTATTTGCTGAGTGCTAGGCAAAAGCTGATTGAAATGCTACAACGAGAACATCGGTGGGAAGTGGCGCAAGAATGCTTTAAATGTCTACCGACTATTGTTTCTTTAGATTTATTACAATTCAAAGATGTGTTTGAGCATTGATATTTATTAGTGCGTCAATATTAGCTCAACAGCATCAAACATTACTTTTTCTGAGCAAACAGTTATTATATACCCTTGGAGCGATGTGAATTTCTCTGCGAAGCTCAAAACTTGTAACGTATCTCACAGAAAATTTTTCTGTGTTTATATTCACATGGGCATTATTAGCCGTATGTCAAGATAACAGTAATAATTATTAGCTGTTAAAAAGATATTGTCGGTATTGCCTATAATACTACTGAGTTTAGACAAGCCATTTATGGTTAATGTCTCCAACTCATTCAAAAAATAGGGAACGGAGTATTTCTATGAAGCGAGTAATTTCATGGCTGAGAAATATCAGCCTGCGTCAAATTTTAACTGTTTTTTTGGTAAGTATAACATTCTTGTTTAGCAGTGTAGATATACATGGTAATCAACTGCAAGCGCAAGCAGAACCAGTAACACCTGAAGCTACTGAGTACAAAGTTGAGAATCAAGCTGAAATTAAGGCTGAAAGAGTTAAAGAGAATGCTGAAAAATCAGCTAAACTTTTAGCTGAAGAGGGCAAACTGGTAACTAATAGAGCAGCAGAAAGCGCACAAGATTCAAATAAGAATATATTTGAGTCTGTCAAAGAAAAGCTCAATCTTGATGAACCAATTGATCCAGGTACAAAACAAGCTGTTAGACAGCTTGAAGATACAGTAACAGGAAAAAGCGAGTAATACTACAGTTGGAGATATCTGTAGAATATTTTAGACCAGTTCGTATAGATCCCCCTTACCCCGTTAATTAAGGGGGAATAATAGATCCCCCCTACCCCCCTTAATTAAGGGGGGAATAATGGAGGGATTAATTTTATGTTTTTAATATCAAATAATTTAACTTTATTATTATCTACAAATACATATAAACTAAGCAGCAACTGAAAGAGAATTTCAGAAGTTGTAGTAATTTAAAGACGTGATATGCAGTAAGTACAGCAGGTAAAATAGAAAGTTATGGAAGTTAATTTTCTACCGGAATTAATTGAACAGCTAACAGAGTCTACGTCTGTTGCACTTGCTAGAAGTATTGAACGTAAAGCGATCACAACTCCCCTCAGTAACCACGATATTGCGACAACATACGTGCATCAAGGTAGCGGTGGTACACCGATATTATTACTACATGGCTTCGATAGTTCTGTTTTAGAATTTCGTCGCTTGTTGCCATTGCTAGCAGAAGCAAATGATACATGGGCAGTTGATTTATTAGGTTTTGGCTTTACAGACAGAATTACTGGAATTGGATTTAGCCCGACTGCAATTAAGACACATTTATATTATTTTTGGAAAACATTGATTCAAACGCCCGTAATTTTAGTTGGTGCTTCGATGGGAGGTGCAGCAGCAATTGATTTTACTCTCACTTATCCAGAAGCTGTTAAAAACCTCGTGCTAATTGATAGTGCTGGTGCTAGTAGTTCCGCGATGGGAAGATTTATGTTTCCTCCGCTTGGCTACTTAGCAACTGAATTTTTGCGTAATCCCAAAGTACGAGATCGCATTAGTCGTACTGCTTATAAAAATCAAAGTTTAGCCACTGTTGATGCCCAATTGTGTGCGGCATTGCATCTAAAAATGCCTAATTGGAATCAAGCTTTAATTGCTTTTACTAAAAGTGGTGGTTACTCTTCTTTTAAAAACATTGCCCAAATTAAACAGCCAACACTGATTTTATGGGGACAATGCGATCGCATTTTGGGTATTGCTGATGCCGAGAAATTTAAGCAGGCGATCGCCCATAGTAAACTAATCTGGATTAAAGATTGTGGTCATGTCCCTCACCTAGAAAAGCCACAAATCACTGCCCAGCATATTCTTGAATTTAGAAATCAAACGCCTTTCGCCATGAGTAGTGGAACGCCATAATTAAAAAGTTGACAGTTGACAGTTGACAGTTGACAGTTGACATTTATTCGTGAGGTTTGAGGATGGGGATTTAAACCCGAGATCGGGACAATTGTCAATTGTCAATTGTCAATTGTCTACTGTTAAAACTAGCTGTTAACAACAGACACATCTATATTCAGCGTACTTACTAAGAAAGCCCAGCGATCGGCAATTTCTTCGATAGTTTTAGTTGTAGGCTTCCCAGCTCCATGCCCCGCTTTTGTTTCAATTCTAATTAAAACAGGTGCTGAACCAGTATGAGCCGCTTGCAACGCAGCTGCAAACTTGAAACTATGAGCAGGTACTACGCGATCGTCATGATCAGCTGTAGTAATCATCGTTGCCGGATAAGATGTACCAGGTTTGAGATTATGTAGTGGTGAATATGCGTAAAGAGTATTAAATTCCTCTGGATTTTCAGAAGAACCATAATCTGAAGTCCAAGCCCAGCCAATAGTAAACTTATGGAACCGCAACATATCCATTACGCCTACAGATGGTAGCGCCGCCGCAAATAAATCAGGGCGCTGAGTCATACAAGCACCTACTAAAAGTCCTCCGTTGCTACCACCGAAAATCGCGAGTTTAGCTGGGGAAGTGTACTTATTAGTAATTAGCCACTCAGCCGCTGCAATGAAATCATCAAAAACATTTTGCTTATTTAGCTTAGTTCCTGCCTGATGCCATTCCTCACCATATTCTCCACCACCACGCAGATTGGGTACAGCATAAATACCCCCCATTTCCATCCACACGACGTTACTAACTGAGAAACTCGGTGTTAGAGAAATACCAAAACCTCCATAACCATAGAGGCAGGTAGGATTATTTCCGTCTAGTTCAATTCCCTTTTTGTAGCTGATAAACATAGGTACTTGAGTACCATCTTTACTACTGTAGAAGACTTGCTGCGTCTCGTAATCATCTGGATTGAAATCCACTTGTGGCTGCCGAAAGACGGTACTTTGATCAGTTACCATGTCGTAACGGTAAATAGTTGCTGGAGTAGTAAAGCTGGTGAAGCTATAAAAGGTTTCTGTGTCGTCGCGATCGCCACCAAAGCCACCAGCCGAACCAATGCCAGGTAATGCAACTTCCCGCACATAAGATCCGTTTAAGTCAAAGATTTTAATCTGAGTATGGGCATCTTTAAGGTAGGAAGCGACGAACTGGTTGTTAAGTAAACCAACGCCTTCAAGAGTTTCATCTGCCTGCGGAATAATCTCTTGCCAAGCATCACGAGATGGATTGCTGGTGTCAATCGCAATTACACGACTGCGCGGCGCATCTAAGTCAGTTTGGAACCAAAACACAGTTCCTTCGTTATCAATAAAGCTAAAGTTAGCCTCAAATTGATTAATCAGTTCCACAACCTGGGCATTTGGATCACTCAAGTCTTTGTAGAAAACCAGGTTTCTTGGATCACTGCCTAGCCAAACAGAAATAATTAAGTAGCGTCCATCTTCGGTAACTCCTCCGTTGAAGCCCCATTCTTTCTGATCCGCACGTTCATACACTAGGATATCTTCTGACTGTGGCTTGCCTAGTTGGTGATAATACAGTTTTTGGAAATAGTTAACGTCTTCTAATTTGGTTGCCTCATTCGGTTCATCGTAGCGGCTGTAGAAAAAGCCCTGATTATCGCTACTCCAAGATGCGCCAGAGAATTTGATCCACTGCAAATGATCTCCTAAATCCTCGCACTTCTCCACATCGCGCACTTTCCACTCTTGCCAGTCTGAACCAGCAGTAGAAAGACCATAAGCCATCAAGTTGCCGTCTTCACTGATCGATAAACCTGAAAGAGCAACTGTACCATCCTCTGACAGCTTGTTGGGGTCGAGTAGCACTCTAGGTTCAGCGTCAAGCGAAGTTTGGGTATAAAGTACAGATTGGTTTTGGAGTCCGTCGTTTTTGAAGTAAAAGTAGCGGTTCCCTTCCTTAAACGGAATCCCAAATTTTTCATAATCCCATATCTGCGTTAAACGCTGCTTAATCTGTTCCCGAATTGGGATTTCATTCAGGAAATTATATGTAACTTGATTTTGAGCCTCAACCCAAGCCTGCGTTTCCTCAGAATCAGGATCTTCTAGCCAACGGTACGGATCTGCAACTTTTGTACCGTGATAGTCATCAAAGGAATCAATTTTGTTGGTAGTTGGATAGGAGAGTGGTTTGTCGGGATGTGGCATAGAGTCAGCTTTTGGGCAACACTGTCCAATTTAGCACTGGTTTAGCGACTGTCTGCAAACCCTAGAAAAGAGAAGTAATGCTGCTTTTTTGCAGAAAACTTGCCCAATAAATAGAGGGTATTTCAGGACTGTGGGTAATTTTAAGCATTTAGCCTGAAACTTCAATCAGGATAGTAGTTATTAGGCTGCGGTAGTTAAGGATGTACCTAAAAACCACTCATATCCTTCCCTAAACTTTCGCTTTGCATCGCTTTCTATAATACTGCCGTGAGCCATGATGACTCTCTTAAAGTCCCAAGCAAGTACCTTTTGAACTGACTGTTTCACCTTGTCTTTTTCTTGTGTAGCAAATTTTTCCAGTAAAGAAGGACTAAGTTTTTTATATCCGCCAATTAATCTAGCTGCTAACTGCGTTGTTAATGAAAAACTCTCATCAAAGTGAAAAGCCGTGTCTGTTAATATTAAGGTGCGGCTTTTTTGATGGAAGAAAACACATTCATTAAGTAAGAAAGGACCTTTTAAGTCAAAAACTTTAAATGCATCAAATAATAAATATTCAACTTCATTAAACATACTATTTTCATCAATACTTATAACTTTATCAATTGGCAGCTCAGATTTTTTGGACTCTAATCCTGGTGCAACCCAGAGTTGCGCTTTAGGATAAATAGCTTTGAAGCTAGAGACAAACAAATAGTGGTAAAGATTTGGAGCAATGATATAACTGACATCTCCAATTGCATTGAGTTGATTAATAGTGTCGTTATCAACTTGAATCGGAGAAATAACGATTATTTCACCAGTTACGAGACGAATAAGTGTCATTCTCGTACCAACATCCAATCCTAGATATTTTAATGGTTGTTCAGCAACCCAGATATTTTGGTCAATCTCTCTGAGCATGAGCAATATATTAGGACTTACGTAGCTATATTATACGAACACTGTATGTAGGGGCAATTCATGAATTGCCCCTACATTGATGCGATCGCCTGCAACCACATTAAGTCTTAAACAACACTCTTTGCCGCTACTAATACTTCACCATTGAGCATCCGTTGAGCGCCATCCAGCAGCACTTCTTCGAGATACGGTTTAGTAAAGTAACCACTTGCTCCCAGTTGCACCGCCATTTGTCTGTGTCTATCTGCACCACGAGACGTCAACATTGCGATCGGTAAGTTGCTCAAATTCGGATCTTTCTGCATCCGTGATAGCAGTTCTAACCCGTCCATTCTAGGCATTTCGATGTCACAGAAGACGAGATCGCAGGGAAGACCATCACGCAGCTTATCCCAGGCTTCCTGACCGTCACGGGCTTGTTCTACTCGGTATCCAGCCTTGTTAAAAGTCATAGAGAGCAGTTCACGGACGGTAATCGAGTCATCAATAATCAGAACCATAGGTTCAGTCTTGGCATCCGGTATTTCAGGCAACATCGGAGTAGCACTAGCAGTCCATAGAGAAGAATTACCGCCTTCTCGCTGCAACCGTCCTAGTGCTAGGTCAATCAATTCCAGCACGTCCGCGATCGGCATTACCCGACCATCTCCCATCACGGTAGCACCTGCAACTCCTACTGGCTTTGGCGCTGGCCCTTCAAATTGCTTAATTACAATTTCTTGCTCACCTAGCACTTGGTCAACCTGAATTGCCATCAGCGCACCCGGTGAACGTAAGACCACAATCGAAATCATATCGTCGTCGCGGCTAGCACCATAAAGGTTACTCCGACCGACTTGACGATTGGATACTAAAAGTTCCTTAAGTGGTCGGAATGGCAACAGGGAATCACGCCAGGAAATACAAGATTGTCCTTCCTCATTAGAAACTATGCTCTGTGGCGATATATCCATCATGTCTTCCACACCGTCCATCGGGAAGGCAATCTGAGCCTTGTCGCTCACGCAGCAAAGCGCTTTACCAATACTCAGAGTAAGTGGTAGACGAATAGTAAAGGTTGTTCCCTTACCAAGCGTAGAATCGGTGGTAATTGTACCCCGAATTTCGTTTAAGCTGGTTTTGACTACATCCATGCCAACGCCTCGACCCGCAAATTCATCAACTTGCTCTTTCATACTAAAACCAGCGTGGAACAGCAAGTTGTACGCATCCAAGCGAGACATAGTTTTGGTATCAGCTAGGGTGATGATCCCTTTTTGAATTGCTTTAGTCATCACCTTGTCAGAGTCAATCCCAGCGCCATCATCGCTAACAGAGATCACAGTCTGATTGCCTTGGTGAAAAGCCTTGATAGTGATTTTGCCTACAGGTGGCTTACCCTTGGCGACACGCTCTTCTGGAGATTCAATTCCATGAGTAATAGAATTATTTACCAAATGTGTCATTGGGTCGTAGAGTTGTTCTAAGATCACTTTGTCGATTAAGCTTTCCTGACCTTCAATTTGTAGCTCTGCCTGTTTGCCATATTTGAGTGAAATGTCTCGCACGGCACGCGGTAAACGCTCGGCAATTTGAGCAAAAGGTAACATTCGCGATCGCGTTAGTCCTTCTTGCAGCTGCGTTGTCACCTGTCGGAATTGACGCGCCACTTGCTCAGTGTCATCTGTAACAAACTCTATATCCGATGAAGCCTCTCGCACTCGAACAATTAGTTCGATCATCTCTTGCGAAAGAGTATGGAAGCCTGTAAAGCGATCCATTTCCAAAGCATCAAAGTCCATTCCCGAAGCGTGACGCTCTGACGCAGGAGCTAATGTATTAACTGATACAGGGCGAGAACCTTGGCGGATATTATTTAGCGAGGCTTCCATCAGCGATCGCTCATACAGTTCCTGCATCCTAGAACCTAGACCGTTGAGAGTCTGCACCTGATGTAGCAGATTCTCTACAGACTGGCGCATCCGTTGTTGATCCTGTTCTAAGCTGTTACGATTTACAACTAATTCTCCAACCAAGTTACTAACGTTATCTAGGTGCTTGACTGGTACTTTCATCGTTTGTTCAAGCACTGCACGGCGAGGCTTAGTTGGTGCAGTTTTAGCTTGCTTCGATTTAACTTTTGGAGAACTACTACTCTTTTTCTTTTCTTTCCCCAGCAGTTTCTCTAAATCATTAAAGTCGTCAACTTCCTGGTTATTTGAAACTCCTATATTCGCAGCAGGTTGTGTGACTAGCGCTTGTGCAGGCGAATCTAATAAAGCATCCAGTTCACCAAATTCATCTGTATTCGCTTCTCCTAGTAAAGCATCCAGTTCACCAAATTCATCTGTATTCGCTTCTCCTAGTAAAGCATCCAGTTCACCAAATTCATCTGTATTCGCTTCTCCTAGTAAAGCATCCAGTTCACCAAATTCTTCGTCAACTACTTCACTGGTGGAAATATTGGCGATCGCAGCAGCTTGAATAACTGGCGCTTCAGGCGAATCTAGTAAAGCATCAAGTTGAGCGAATTCATCTGTATTCGCTTCTCCTAGTAAAGCATCCAGTTCACCAAATTCATCATCAACTACTTTGGCAGTGGAAACGTCCTCGTTTAGATCAGATAAGGTTTCAGTTACTACCGACTCTACTGGAGCGCTAAATAGTAAATTTAGATTTTGGTCATTCTCTTCGCCTAAACTATTAAAGAAATCCGTTTCTGTTGTGTCCAGAACTAAGCCAAGTTCATTAGTCACTAATGAATCATCTATTAATGGTGCTTTTGTACTTATTTCTTCTGATTTAGGCAATTCAGTTGACAAACTGATTTCTGATACTGGAGTTAAATCTAAATCAAGCTGCTCATCCCAAAAATCATCAAATAAACTGGAGGGAGTCTCTTCAGTGTTTAAAGAATTATCATAAACATTTAATTCATTAGCTGTCGTTGCTTCTACCTCAGTCGCTGACACTTCATCCACAAAGCGATCGCTAGCATTTGAGGACAACAGGTCTTCTGCTTCAATTTTTAGCTCGGATTCTAGTTTAGCTCCTTCCTCCCATAAATTCACATAAGCAACATTTTCACTTGATGAACTTGGAATAATTTCTTCTAAAAAATTACTACTTTCTCCAAATTTTTTTGGCTGAGCAAATAAATCGCAGAACTCAGGTTGTTCACTAGGTACTCCGGCTTGCATTTCTTCTTCGCCGAAGAGACTATCAAAAACTAATGTTTCTCTCAGTTGACTAGAAGATAATGTCTTATCGTATAATTCCTTTTGATGTTCGTTTATTAGTAATTCCTCGTCAGTGCTGACAATTTCTAAATCTTGAATTGTATTGATAGTATCTATGTCACCTTCTAAATTAACAGAGGCTAGCGGTTGTAAAGTTTCATTTATAAGCGGCTTATCTTCATTTATTTCTATTGCAAATAAATCGTTTAGATTAAGCTCTGTCTCTAAATCGGTAATTTGTTTGTCATTCATAAAATTAGTATCTTCTGCGGCTGGGATTTTAAGTTCTGGATATATATTTTTTACAGTAAATAGTTTTACTGTATCTTGAGTAGTAGCAGGGAGCTAACAGAAGTGAGTAAATTACTTTTGTTGACGCTCATTGCTGGAGTTTGTGTTTTCCCAATTACAACTAGCAAAAGAAAGGTTTTGTAGTTGTTTATTCATTTTGATTTCAGCTTTACTGTTTGCCAAAAGCCATTCATGAGACTGTTTAAGATTGTCGTAATATTTTGTTATCTGTGTACTATAAAAAGCTTCATTAAAGGAAATGTTTTCTAACAAAACTCCACCCCCAGCTTGATTTACTAAAACTTCCTAAATGCTGGTTAAGCACTGCAAAGAATGGCTCTACTTCTAACATGGTGTTATTAACTACGCTTTCTGTTAGAAACGAATCTTCGAGTTGCTCTAAAAGTTTTTTAAGAGTGCCAAACGCTTACAAAAATAGTGAATCTAACTTATGCTCAATCTGAATGTGTGGGTACTCCTTAAGCAAATTAAAATAGTCTTCCAAGTATTGAGCCATTTGCTGAACGCTATTTATTTCTAGCATTGCTGCTCCTCGTTTGAGCGAGTTGATCTACCCAGAAAGCTTCATTGACATGGCAGCGTTGCGGGAGGAAGTCTCCCGCATTCAAGCTGACCATTTCTATAGTTTTGAGAGTAGGTTGTAAGTTTAGTAAACCCTGCTCAATCATTTTAAAATGGTCTTTGGCTTCTTTAATGAAGTAGCTTAATACGCGCTGTTGTCGTTCCGGCAGCATGATATTTTTAGTTATGTAATTGGAAGACAATCTGAAATAGTGGTTAACTATTATTTTTGTTGTTTGAGCAGATTACGTACCGATAGTGCTTGCAGTTGTTGACTTGTTTTAATTTCGGTTTCACGAGCAGCTAAAACTAATTCGTGAGATTGTTTGATCTCCTTAATCACAATTGGCGCTAAGGTACGATAGGGGTTATCTGCATTAGCGATCGCATCTGAAGCTGTTTGGCATAAAGCACACCAACGTGGGAGCTTAAGTTGTTCACCCAATTGAGCTAGCTGCTGAGAACATTTCTGAAGTTGTTGGCGACTCTCTCGCGTTTCAGGTTGCTTAAATAGCTGCAACATTTCTCGTAATGTTTGCATTACTTGGTTTTGAAACACTGGTAGTGGGTCGGTTTTTTCTACAATTGCAGGACTTGATTGGGGTACAGCAAATGTAACTGGTACTGAGGCTGAAGATAGTTGTGTAGAAACTGCCTCAGGCTGCATATTGCCCCCAGCTTGATTTACTAATAGAGCAATATGCTGGTTAAACTCTGCAAAAACTGGCTCTATTTTTGACATCAAGTTATTAACCACATTATCTGTCAAACACAAAGAGTGTTCTAGTTCTTCTATTAGTTCTTTTAGAGTATCAAATAGTGCTAAAAACAGTGATTCTAGTTTCTGATCAACTTCAACTTCTGGACACTCTTTAAGGACTTTGAAATAGTCTTCCAAATGGTGAGATATTTTCTGAATACTATCTAGTCCCAGCATTGCTGCTCCTCCTTTTATCGAGTGAGCTGCTCGGAAAACTTCATTAACAGTTTCCGAGTCTTGAAGGGTATCTTGGAGATTCAGTAACCCCTGTTCAATCGTATTAAGGTGGTCTTTAGCTTCTTCAATGAAATAGCCTAAAATGCGTTGCTCTTGTTCTTGTAGCATGATGTTTGTTACTTGTTACTTAATTGTTTTCAAAAAATTCAGTTGTTTATTGTTAGCTTCTAGTATGTTTATTTAATTTTTCTTGCAGAAGTGATTATATATTTGTCTAGATAACCACTAAAAACTAACAACCAAAAACTACATCGAATCGTTGCTATCAACCCGGAACCGTTCAACAGAGTTAAGCAAGTCGCCTGCTACGGCTACCAAGTTTTGCAGCGAACCGGAAACGCGCTGAGCTCCTTGGGAATTTTCTTGTGCTGTTAACTCTACCGATTGCATCACAGATGCTACAGCGCGTGAAGTTTCAGTCTGCTCCACCGTTTCGGCAGTAATCGCTCCCACAAGGCTGTCAATACGACTTGACACTTGAACAATATCTTCAAGCGATCGCTTTGCCTGTTCCGCCAGGTGCGTTCCTTGAATAACCTGCTGTGTGCCTTCCTCCATCGCTGTCATAACGGAACCCGTTTCAGTCTGAATTTGCCGCACAACTTGTTCGATCTCTTTCAGAGCCTTGGCAATTCGATCCGCTAGTTGACGCACCTCATCCGCAACAATCGCAAAGCCGCGACCTGCTTCTCCGGCTCTTGCAGCCTCAATACTGGCATTAAGCGCCAATAAATTCGTCCGCGAAGCAATTTGAGAAATCAACGCCACAATTTTTGAGATTTCTTGTGATGATTCAGCTAGCCGCTTTACCTTACGAGTTGTTTCCGCGACAGTTTGACGAATTTCTAAAATCCCTGCCACAGTTCGTTCTACAGCCTCGCCACCTTTTTCAGCACTAGCTGAAGCAGAGCGAGCTACATCCTCAGCTTCCCGCGCATTTTCCGCCACCCGTTGAATTGCGTCGGTTAGCACCTGAACAGAATTCAGTGTCACTGCTAGTTCCTCAGCCTGCCGCAACGCATCTGAAGACAACGCTTGGGCAAACGTTTCGCTGTCAGTTGCTTCTTTACTAACTTGCCGTGCTGCCAACTTCACTTGTTGCACGATTTCTCGCAGGTTTTGAATTGTCAGGTTGAATGAGTCCGCGACTGCACCTAAAACATTAGCGCTGACCTCAGCTCGTACAGTCAAATCACCCCGCGCTGCTCCTTCCACATCGTCTAAGAGCCGGATTACCTGACGTTGCAATTCTTCTTTGGCTTGCTCCTGTTCATCAGCCTTGCGTTGTACCTCACTTGTAGTCGTGAAAACCACGCGGGTCATTTCATTGAATCCAGACGCAAGCTGCCCGAATTCATCTTGTGAATAAACCGTAGCTTGGGCATTGAAGTCGCCTTGTTGCACAGCAGCAAACTGAGCTTGCAGATCCCTCGTTGTTCGTTGGATCGACTTGAGCGTTAGTTGCCCTAAAAAGCGTGTGGTAGCAAAACCAACAATTCCTGCTGCCACTGGCATCGCCCAATCGGTGTTTCGCACCGTGCGGTTCTGCGCTCCTGACAACAGTGTCCCCCCTAAGCCAACCGCAGCGACAACTAAAGCTGAGGTAATTCCTACGGCTCCGGCGGTCAGCCATTGCTTTTTTTCTAAAGAAGCGGTTTCAAATTTCGCTAGCCAGTGCGACCCCCTTCTCTGCACTACTTCTGAACTATTTACCTGGGTAATTACAGGGGTTAATTCTTCAGAACTTGTGATAAATGATTCATCCGCGCTGTTGGTTGTGTGATCTACTATAAGAATGTTGTCTGAATTATTGCTAAATCCACTATTGGAAGATATATTTATTCCTGAATTAGGGAATCTAGCTTCCTCTACTAATAGATCAAAGTCCTCTGTATTACCTAAATCGTCAACTTCACCTAAGTCATCTATAAAGTCAATATTGCTTAACTCAGTGCCTTTGGTGTAATTGGCATTTGGATCGGAAACATTTGCCGATCCAAGGGACTCGGAGGTATTAGCATTATTTAAGTCAAAACTTTGTTTATCTTGAAACTTTTTTGGAGGTGCGGCTAAGAAAAGAGTCTGATCGCCGTCAGTTTCCTCAAAAGTAAACCCGCTATCTTCTGAACTTAGTTGAGGGAACTGTTCAGCCTTCATGGAACCAAAAGTATTTTCTATATCCGAGGTTTCCTCAAACCCTGATGACATTAACAAAGTTGGATCTAGATCTTCGTTAATATCTGCATCTGAGCCTAACCCCTGATCAAAGCTGGCTGGAGTCATTGAATAGCCATCGTAGCCTAACGGTTCTATCTGCTCATACTCATTGACATTCCTTTCTGGAGTATTAGGCGGTGCATTTAAGGCAAAGGGATCGGCAAAAGCGTCTGGTGACTCATCGGCGTAACTGTGCATAGAAGCATCACTTGACAAGCCAAAAGAATTGTCAGATTGCTTCAAATCAGAACTTGGTTCTTGATTATGGTCGAGGTAGTTGAAATCTAAATTATTGGAATTAAAATCCTCTTGTAAGTTTTGTTGCTCATTCGCTGAATAATCATACTGCTCTGAGGAATCAGAATTGAGAAAAAAAGCATTATCAATTCCGTGTACTCCATTACTGCCTAATTGATCAGCACTTTCATATTCACTAACCGATGCCAGAGCATTATTAGCACAATCAATTAGTTCTGGATCTTCTGTCAGGCTTAACACCATTTGATAGTGTTCTTGAGCAAGGTCATACTGCTGTAAAACACAGTAGATATGACCCCGCAATAGCTGACTATTAGGATCGTCTGGAAACTCTTGAACTAATCGTTCAACTAGAGTTGCCGCTTCCTCGTAGTTGCCTTGAATATATGCTTTTTGAGCTTGTTGATAGTCCTGTTCGTGATTTACACTTAATGTCATTTGCCGCCTCCGCTTGCCTTAATTTCATTCTGACCACCGTGCACTCCGTAGAATTGCCTTTTGATCCAGCAGTCGCAGACACTGATGGGTAAGCTCATCTAATAACCATTGACCTCTCAGAAATGGAGCCATAGTATCTGGAGCTTTATTCACCTTCTGAATTGCTGCCGCATCTAGCCATTCCATACCGACAATTTGCTCAACTGCTAACCCCAGCATCATGTCTTGATCTTCAACAGCAAGAACCGGAATCTCAGAACGATCTGTGGTTACAGCAATTGGCTGTCCCAGAAATTGCCCCAGATCAGCTACCCAAATTACTCGCCCTCGCACATTTAGAGTACCTAAAAGTAAAGGGGAAGCATTGGGAATTGGCGTAATTCGGTCGGGAGGAGAAGAAATTACTTCTCGAATTGCCATCGCTGGTAGCGCGAATTCTTCACTGGAAGCAACATAAAAGCGTAGATGAAGTTCACCTAATGGTCTTTCTAGTTCCTGGAATTCAGGTAAAACTTGCTCTTGTTCACTGTCTATTAGTAAGTCTGGATTACCAACCATGTTATCCACCCTTATCCTTGCAGTAATTGTTTGAGCGTTCCCATAAATTCCGTTGGCTGAAAAGGTTTTACAATGTATGCGTCTGCTCCTTGCTTCATTCCCCAGTGGCGATCAAATTCTTCCCCTTTGGAGGAACACATCACCACTCGTACATTTTGGGTTTTGGGGTCGGTCTTAATCTTGCGGCAAAGCTCGTACCCATTCATTCTGGGCATAACAACATCAAGCACTACTATATCGGGGCAAGAAAGCTGAATTTGCTCCAGTGCTTCAATGCCATCGTTAGCTACAGTAACTGTTAAGCTACTCCCTTTTAGGACATCTAAAATAAATTGTCTTTGGGTAGGGCTGTCTTCTACAACTAAAATTGTACTCATAACTCCTAATCTGCCTCCTGGTTAAACGTTTCCATTTAGAAACGAGATACCATTGTTTACTTTCAAAATTCTAATCAATGAAGTATTCTTGATTGTTTACTAATTGACTAAACGATTTTAATGAATAAATTTGATTGTGTAATGATTGATATTTCCATCTTTTAGTAGCAACAATTATTAAGTGTAAAGTTTTACAGGTTAGTAAATCAAACACTTGATGCCAAAGATGAATTGAATCTAGACTGGTTACTTAAACTAGCCTTACACAATCAACTTACAAAATAAAGTTAACGCTACCTATGCTATGTGTCCAAGCGAAATTTTACTGATTACTTGGCTGAAATTAAGTTTCAAGGCTGCTTCATTTCAGTGGATATACGGTAGTAGCTCAGAAAAACTTAGGTTAACTGTAATATAGTCAGGCTTTGCTTCTTTAGAAAGTAATATATTTTTATCTACAAGTACGCTTAAGAGATTTTTCTTACCCATTAATAAATTGTTATCGGTAACTGACTTTATTAGCTATTCTGTAGCGGCAAATATTCAAACTTCAATTTAATTAATAAACTTATTTTTATCGTCAGTAGGACAATTAGTGCTTGCAGAAACGCGATGGTCGCTTTGCGTAAGCGTTGCGGTAGCAAGTCTTTTCCCAAAGGGAAAAGTCAAGGCGTTGCCTTGCGTCAGCATGGTCGAAGAGCATAGAGCATACAGCCGTTGGCACCGCGCAACGCGGAAGTTATCCAGTTCAGATATAGCTATAATTACCTAAAACTGAATTTAGTTTGAGTCAAAGACTAGAGCAAGCGTTTTAAAGGATTCAATACTTAACATATCCGGTTTAATTAGCAAGCCACATTCACCCACAATAACACGGAAAAATAAAGATAGAATAGCCAAATTACCGCGATTATGCGTAAATTCTCCAAATATCAATAAAAACATTTACATTATTCATTTTGGCTAAACCCACAACTTTAGCTATTGCGGCACAATGATCCGAAAAATCCCCCTTGTCTCAGTAATTTAACGAGGGTTATTGATGTTTTCTCAGTATTTGTAGCAGATAGAAGGCAGTAGTTAAGCATTAACTCGGTAGTGATGATGACAGTGATCAGTCCAGAATAGAGTTGACAATGGTTTTGCGGCGTGTGTCTAAACTGAGTTTCAGGCAAACGGGCTAAATCACTGGCGAAAGGTTTAGTCCAAAATTGGGCATTAGGTATATTAAGAGGGCTTGAGCTGTGCTGTATCTAGCAGAAGTACAAAAGCAAAAGAGTGGGTTTATGGGTGCTGGCAAGGCGGAAATCAAACTGCTGGCTTTTCAGCGACCTGATCAAAGTTGGAATCCTGTACCGGGGGAGGAAGCGATCGCTGCCGAAGAAGCAAATAACTTAAATGCTGGTACTTTGGTACTAGCTGACTTAAATGCAAATCGACAAGTACAGCGAATTCAAGAAGCAGGTCGTCCGCTAGTTAGCATCTTACAAAATTTCTCCCGCACCCTGGAAAAGTCTAAGCGCCAGGAAGAAGAAATTGAACAATGGAAGCAGTCTTTGACTTATCAAAGTCAAGAACTAAATCGCCGCAACATGGAAATGGAAGCGCGCTTAGAACAGCTGCAACAAATGGAGAGCGATTTTAATCAGCTAGAAGCGCAACGCCAAGAAATTGAAACCGGGCGGGAAAAGATGGCTCAGTTACAACAAGAAATTGAGCGTAACCGTCGAGAGCTAGAGGGAGCCTGGGAACATCTGCGCGGTGAGCAGCGCCGTCTGAATGAACAACAAACACAGTTGCAGCAAGCTCCAGTTTTGGATGAAGTGCAGACGCAGCAAATTCAAGAATTGCTCACTCGCTTGTCTAATGGCGTTGCTCCTACAGAAACAGTGTGGGAACAGCTGAATTTTGCTTTAGAAATGGTCGCTACCCAGCAAGGGGTTTTGGGTGAACACTGGCAACAATTTGAGCAGCAACATGGATATGCCCAGCAGCAGCAAGAGGAAGTTGAGCGCCAAGCTGAAACACTGCAAAATAGCTTCTCTGGGTGGCAGCAAGCTCAAAATTCGTGGGAGCAGGCCTCAGCTCAATTGAAGGGACGTACAGCAACGCTGAGTAGTAAGCAAGATTATGTTCGGGCGCTGACTATACAGGTACGTAACCAGGAAGAGCTATATCAGCAGATTTATAGTCTTGCAGAAGCTTCTGGTCAGGTAGATATTAGCGATAAAGTCGATCTAGAAGCTCTAGAGAAGATGCCTTTAGATCAGTTGCAGCAAATTGTCCAAGATTTACAACAGGATTTACAAAACGCTTCTCGCTTTGTTAATGATCAAGAAGAAGAACTGAAATTCCAGCAACAGACGATTGATGAGTTGCAAGCAAAGTTAAACCAAGCTACTGGTTCTGAACGCACAGATTTAGAAACAGAATTGGCAGACGAGCAAAATAGTTATGAATTTCTTAACGAAACGCTTGTTGGTCAAAGGCAAAATCTGCGATCGCGAAAGGCAATTCTAAACCAACACCAAGGAGTGATGTGGCAGCGACAGGGTGTTGATCCAAATAATGGACAAGAAGACAACACAATTGATTTAAAACCAATTTTGGCTCAAATTGAAGCGCAGCAACAACAACAAAAGGAAGAACTGCAAAAGCTGGAACAGGAAATTGAGCAGATACGCTTTAGTCTTGAGCAAGAGCAGGGAATGATTGACCAACAGGCGCAGGAGCAGGAGACAAAGCGGCTTGAACTACAAAGTATAGAGCAAAATTTGTTATCTTTACGGGCGACAGTGGCTGAATGCTGGGGACGGATTCATCTTTATCAAGAAATGCTACAGCCAGTTCAGGATAGTCTGAATGAAATGCGGCAGAAGTTGGAGGCGATCGCAGATGCCCTAAATCATCTCCAGCAAACTGGTAATGATCAACTCCAGACGGTTGAGGAGATGCGCTCCTCGCTTGTTAATATTTTGCCCAATCCAGAAGTTGCAGTGTTTTAAAGTTAATATTATTCAATACATATCCAGCCGTTTTTAACTTGGGCGATCGCACCTCCAGGAAATGGATCAGTCCGCGAATTATTTGAGGCTGTAATTAAAGCAGTTAGTTTTTGAATTTGCTCAAAGTTGGGAGTACAAGGCAATATTTCTTGCAATACCTGACGCATAACTCGACGTTGCAGAGCCACTGGCGCTGTCTGCAATACGCAGCAATTGAGCTTGAAGGGTGATGTAACATTTTCAGCTAAACTGGCTTGTTGCCTCAGTTGGGAGGCAGATTGTTCTAAATATTCAACATCGGCTTGTAAAAGTTCTGCTGTTTGGGCTAAGGCTGATTCTACTTGAGGGTTAAAATGATGCAAATATGGTAGCAGCTCACGACGGATGCGGTTACGGGCATATTTTAAGTCTTGATTAGTTGTATCTTCCCAAACTTTTAATTGCTGATCTTGACAAAATTGTCCAGTTTGAGTGCGGGTAAAATCTAAAAGTGGACGCACTAGCATTACAGAATCAAGTGGACGTTGCCAAGTTAAAGCTTGCAAGCCATCTGCACCACTACCACGCATTAAATTGTAAAGCAGGGTTTCGGCGCGATCGCTTGCCGTATGTCCAGTAACGATACAAGTATAGGAATTTTGTTGAGCGATCGCACTTAAAGCTTGATAGCGCCATTGTCGCGCCGCCGCCTCACTTTTTATAAGTTGGTCAGCTACAGCACAATAAAATGATATTTGCCAGTTTCTAGCTAATTGCTCTACATAGTTCGCATTAGCTTCAGAATCGCTACGCCAACGGTGATCGCAGTGAGCAATTCCTAGTTGCCATCCCCAGTGTGGTTGTAAATCTAATAATAATTTGATTAAGCACAAGGAATCTTGCCCACCAGATACAGCAATCAGTAATTTTTGGTTGCGTTCTAGGAGGTGGCGCGATCGCAGTGTCTGATGTAGCTTCGCATGAAAAGGTGTCCAATTGGAGCGAAGAGACATCAGCAGTTAATCAGTTTGTTTGAGGTTCTGGCGAATATCATCAAGAGGTGAGGTAGATTCGCTGGTTTGAGCTGGGCAAAATTGTAGAGTAATTATAACTTTTCCTTTCTGCCAACCTTTAGCACCTAATTTTAAGATTTCACAGTCTACACCCTTACTAAATAAGGCTGCCTCGTTTGTATCACAGTGGAAATATTGCTCAATTGCTTCAAGCAGTTGGACAACTTTAAATGTGTTTGATACATCTAAATTCCTAAAGGTATCAGGATTAACAGACACAACATCGTTATGGTTCAATGACTCAAACTCACTATTCATATTAATCTCCAATCGCTGAATTTATAGTTCCCAAAAAGTAAGCGATTAGTATCAAAATAATTTAACCCGTTCTCCCAGTAACATAAGCAGCAGTTAGGGTGTGCTGGGGAGATTCAAATATTTGAGCAACTGAACCAGACTCGATTAATTTTCCAGCGCCATCCTGAAACCAAAACACCGCCACATGATCAGCAATCCGCTTTGCCTGTGCCAGATTATGAGTGACAACAATTACTGTATATTTTAAGCGGAGTTTGGTAATTAGATCCTCTACGACTTCACTAGAAAGCGGATCAAGGGCGCTGCAAGGTTCATCCATTAGGAGAACATCAGGTTTGAGGGCGATCGCTCTGGCGAGACACAGCCTTTGTTGTTGTCCACCAGATAAAGACAAGGCGGGAGTTTTAAGTCTATCTTTGACTTCATCCCATAAGCCTACATCTTGTAAGGCAACCTCAATAATATGATCGATTTCTTCTCGATTTCTGACTCCGTGTTCTCTCAGGGGAAATTCGATATTTCTGATAATTGATAGCGGGAAGGGGTTGGGTTTTTGAAACAGCATTCCCACCCGACGGCGCAGTGAAATTACATTCAGTGTTTGTAGATTCTGATCTCCTAATAGAATGCGCCCTGATATTTGACAGTTTGGGGTTAACTCGGTAAGGCGATTGAGACAAGTTAGAAAGCTAGTTTTGCCACAGCCTGAAGGGCCAATTAAAGCCGTGATGCTACCTGATTTAATTGAAAGGGTGACATCTTTAAACGCAGACTTACGAGCGTAAAACAGACTTAATTGATCTGTTTGGATCGAGGGCGGATTTCCTGTGTTTGTGGTTATTTGCTTGGTCATACTACCAAGATTTTTGATTGGCGGAAACGCTGTGCTAGCCAGGATATTGCACTATTAATTAATACTAGAAAGCTAACTAAAACTAGGGCAGAGGCGTAGGCGTTGGCTTCTCCGCCAGAGACATTCATTGCTAGGTCGTAAATGTGGACAGAAAGCGATCGCCCGGAATCCCAAAGTGATTCTGGCATTCGATCAACGTAACCACTCGTAAAGATTAGCGCTGCTGTTTCGGCGATCGCTCTTCCCAAACCCAACAGTAGACCTACCGCTACTCCAGGCATGGCTGCTGGCAGTAGTAGCTCCCACAATGTTGCTATCCGCGAAACTCCCAATGCCGCCGCAGAACGCCGATAATCATCTGGTACGGCTCGAAATCCCTCTTGTGTTGACCGAATTAGAATCGGTAGCACCATACACGCCAGTGTTAACCCGCCAGACAGGATAGAAAAACCCATCCCCAAGGTTTTACAAAAGAAAGCGTTACCGAAAAGACCGAATACAATTGAAGGCACGCCTGCTAGAACATCCAAACTTAAACGCACCAAGCGCCCTAAGATACTTTTATTTGCAGCAAACTCAGCTATTAATACAGCAGTTCCGACTCCTAAAGGAATTGAGACTACCAGACAAACTCCGACAATGAGCGCTGTTGAAACTATAATCGGCGCAATACCGCCCTCTCTACCCGCATTACTTGGGGATTGGGTGAGAAATTCCCAGTTAACTTGACTCATACCATGCCAAAATACATCGCTTAACAGCCATAGCAGCGCCCCTGTAACTGAGGCAGCAATAGCCCAAATTATCGCTGTCGAGAGTAATTCGGGATATGGAGTTTTATATTTCATTGCTCATAAATGTGTCCTTTGTTAAGCAGTTCGGCAGCAATTACTAAAGCAATGATCATTACCATCAAAACTAAGCCAGTGACAAATAATGCTGCACGGTGATTGCCCACTGCATAAGCCATCTCTAGAGCGATATTTGCAGTTAATGTCCGCACAGGCTCGAATATATCCTTGGGAGTCTGCACAACGTTACCGCAAACCATTAGCACTGCCATTGTTTCACCGATCGCTCTTCCGGTTGCCAAAATCACGCCCGTAATCAAACCTGACTTTGCAGCTGGAAAGACAACACCGCGCACCGTTGCCCAGCGTCCTAGTCCACATGACGCACAACCGCGCAGATACTCAGATGGCACACTTGCAAGGCTAGCGTCTGCTACTAGGGTAATTGTCGGCAGAATCATTAATGTCAGAATTAAGATTCCGGTTAATAAACTTGGCCCTGGTGGGTGAATGCGCCCGATGATTGGCACTAGGACGACTAAACCCCAAAAGCCATAAACTACGGAGGGAATGCCTGCTAATAATTCAATTGCACGTCGATACAAATTGGCGATCGCCTTTGGTGCATAATAGTGGCAAAAAACCGCCGATAATATGCCTATTGGTGTTGCTATTAGTATTGAACCCACCGTCACAAACAGCGTCCCCCACAGCATCGGTACGAGGTTAAATTCTTCACTTGTGGGATGCCAAGCAGGATCGTTGAAAAACCGTGCTAACCCAATGATTTGCAAAATGGGTAGAGTTTCCCAAATTAGGAATAGCAGGATTAACAGAACAATTGCCCCACTCGCGATCGCCATTCCCCACAATATCCAAATTAGGATTATTTCACTGCGCGGCTGGGACAAAATACTGCTCCTTGACAATATCCTGTACCTGCTGGGAGCGGGCAAAATCAATAAAGTCTTTTTGTAATCCAGTGGGAGTGGTTTTAGTTACTAAATTGAGTGGACGAGAAATCGGAAAAGTACCGTTAGTGACGTTAGTGATCGACGCGGCTATGCCTTCAACTGGTAGCAGTTTGATCGGAGTTTGATGAGTAGCAGCGTATTCACCCGAACCAATAGATACGTAACCAACGGCGTTGGGGTTTCCACCCACTGTCTTGATGCCTTGCTCGTTATCACCAATCACGACATCGGCTTTAATATTTTTTGTGTCTATTTTGAAGTGTTCAGCAAACAGTTCCAAAGTTGAGCGCCCTTCAGCCTTATTAACTACGGTAATTGGGGCATCTATACCGCCGACTTGTTTCCAGTTATTAATTTTATCGGTGTAGATATCAACGATTTGCTTGTCAGTCAACCTTTTAATTGGATTAGCGTTATTAACAATGATCGAGATCCCATCCTTGGCGATGGTGAACGTTTGCAGATCCTTTTCGTTGTCTTTGAGCGATCGCGACACCATTCCTACATCTGCTACACCCTGCCGTGCATCAGCAATACCACGCGAAGAACCACCACTCTGCACGTCAATCCGTACTCCAGAATGTTCAGCTTCGTAAAGCTTGGCAATTTCAGCAGCAAGCGGCGCTACGGTACTCGATCCAGTCAACACTAGCTTTCCCTGTAACTGATCGGCAGACTTAGTTGCTGCTTCCGGCGGCTTAGAACAAGATTGCACCAAGCTTGCAGCAAAACCAATGAATAGGGGTGTAAAAATTCGAGATTTCATCCACTTTGATCTATATTTTTTCTGTTTCAGTCAAAAGAGAGTAAGCAACATCCTAAGTCAAGCGCCTTGCTAGCATTTGTGCGAACAGTGGGAGCCAGATAATATTGCACTGCCTTACCATCTCGCTTTGCTTCGACAAAACCTTTGTCACGCAAAACTTTTAGATGGTGCGATAGTAGACTTTGCTCTAATCCCAACACTGCATTCATCTCGCCAACGTGCTTGGGACCACTCCACAGAAGTTCTAAAACTGCCAGCCGTGTTGAGTCTGCCAAAGTCTTGAGTTTGTCAGCACAAAAAGACGGTGATGAGGTTCTGGAACTCATAATCCACCTGAACGAAGTTGTTAATTGCTTCACAATGAAGCTAAATCAAGATTGATATAAATTTAGATTCATATCAATAACCATTCATTATAAGTTTAGACGGCTAGTTTAAAGCGTGGTTAAGGGAAAATTAAATTAATTACTGCGACTGATGGTGTAAAAATTAAATCTTAATAATTATTTGTTTAAACACGATTTAGTAGAAGTAAGTAGGCACAAATCAACTTTTAATAGCTCAAAACGCCCAAATATGAGCGTTTTATGTTCGATTTTGCCTACTCACCTATTTAAAAAAACCAGCCGTAAGAGTGTAAACCCTTACCCAAGAGATTAACGCCGAGATAGCACACCCAGACGACGACAAATCCGGCTGATGCTAAAATCGCTGGACGACGACCTTGCCAGCCCTTGGTAATCCGTGCGTGTAGGTAGGCAGCAAATACTAGCCAAGTGATCAACGCCCAAGTTTCTTTGGGGTCCCAACTCCAGTAGGAACCCCATGCTTCATTTGCCCAAACCCCACCAGCAATGATGCCAATTGTCAATAAGGGAAATCCTAGTCCAATAATGCGATAGCTGATGTTATCCAGGGTATCTGCAAGATTCAGACGCTGCGGTGAAAGTGCTTGTTGAGTTGATTGCGCTGCTACTGTTGCAACTGGAGTGGTAACTACATCAAGAACAGCAGTTTTAGCTTTACCATTGCTTTCAACCAAACTTACTTTGGCTGGTTGTTCAATGCTGGCTGGCTGAGGTGAGGTTACTAAATCTGTAGCACGATTCAAGCGGTAGCCATTTTGACGATAACCACCGTTACCAATTGAACTACCGTGCAGTTCAACATTTTTGCCCCGTGTCACAACTAAAAATGCGATCGCCAGCAGTGATCCCACCATCAATGCTGAATAACTCAGCATCATCACGCTAACGTGCATCATCAGCCAATTAGATTTTAAAGCAGGTACTAATGGTGCTGATAATTGCATTTCTGAGGGCAGTGTTAGGGTAGCAAAGGCTGTTATTGCCATTGCTACAGGGGAAGTAGCAACTCCTACTAAACGGCTACCACTGTTATTTTCAGCAATCAGGTGAACTGTAGTAACTCCCCAAGCTAGGAAAAATAAAGATTCATATAAATTGCTTAAAGGAAAATACCCAGCTTCTATCCATCTAGCAGTTAGCAAGGTGGCAATGCTTAAGTTAGCAATCACCATTCCTGTTGTACCTAAAGTTGGTAGATAGCGCAAACGTGGAAAAGCTGCTCCTACCCAATAAATCAGCATGGTGGCAAATAAGACAGCAAATGAAATGTTGTCTAGCCAATTTTGGAGCGTAATTAAATTCATCCAGTGTTCCCCGTAATTCTCTCAAAAAGTATTACTTTATACGGCTGTAATTAACCCTTGTAGATTCCATCTTAACTCTAGTGCTGCGATCGCCCCAATTAAAGGAAATGTGTTTTGAAGGAGTTGAGGCATTGCAGACATGAAGTCGCTTCAGGTACTAGATTATGAATTCGGTTCTCCAACTTTTTTAAGTGATACGAATACGTCATAGCGGATACTACGCTGATCGCTGACAGCAGCTGTTACTCCAATTGAGCGCATAGACTCTAACAATGGCTTTTGGCTAGGAAAGAATTGCTCTAAAGGCAAGGCTTTACTCCCGCGATTTAGATTTAGGAAAAACTGTCCATTATGAGGATTAAGTTCAGACGGTACTGTTTGTTGGAATTGCTCAGTGCTAGCTAATGTTGTTGTCGGTTTAGGGATAATTTTGTCGGCTATCGGTGCGCCCAGTGTTAAAAACACAACATTTTCATCTAACCAACCATGAGTAGCTGTTAATGTTCCATAAGGTGAAATCCAGTTAACAACTGGTTTACCTTTTACTTGTGTCTGCTGAATTTGAAACTGGTATTGGCTGTTAATTACCTTATCTAGCTGCTGAAGAGACTTTAGGGCGCTAGAGCGATCGCTTGTTTCAACCATGAACAGTAATGAAAGTGCAAAATCTCCAGAGTCACCAAGCTTTGAAGTAGCTGGAACAATAGCTAAGGAAAATCCCTGCATCCATTGAAGCAAATCTTGATCTAAATCTAACCCTGTTAGAGATTTTACACCTCCTCGGAGATTTTCGGGTTGGATAGGTGCAAGCGGATTCGACTTTACGCCTTGGGCGTAGTCTTGCCACAATTGCTGCAAATCGCCACCAGATATCATCATCAACGTTTCAGCTGGGAGGCGGTTTTGCATCTCACCGGCCTTGTTTTCCACTACATTGACGCGCTGAGTATTTTGCTTTAACCAAGAAATGCCCTTAAAGCGAATTCCCTGTGGTTCTAGGGTGACTGTTGATGCTAAACCCTGATAATTTTGGAGTTGAGCCAAGCCTTGGGGAGAAAAAGATTGTGCTGAATTCGTCGCCGCTACTCTGGCAGCTGCTGGCACATTAACATACACCTGAGCAAAACGTTGAGCTTGAATTTTAGCTAGCGCCTGACTATAGCCAGGAGTTTTAGCTATAGATGCACCACCATTAAAAGTATCAATTGCTTTTTCGGTAGCTTGAGGATTATCACTCACAACCAAAAAACGCTGATTTAGTACGGCTGTTGAGTAATTTTGAATGGGTAAGCCCTGTGTTTCTTTGATTTGAACACCTTTATATTTACGGTCAATCCATCTACCCTGTTTAAGTTGCTGAGGTTTTTCTAATAATTGCTTGGCAGCTGCTAGGTTTTCAATTGGCAGCACCATTACGAGAGATTGTTGTTGATTAGCAGTAGTAGGCGTTGGGGTAGTTTTTGTTGGTGCGATCGCCTGTGGAGGCAAAAAAGCAATTGTTACTTCATCACCCACCCAAGGCTGAATATCTCGCTCGTAGTTGTAGCCATTGGCAGTCAGGAAGCGATCGCGTAACTGAGCTAGATTCTGATTCAGTTGTGCTTGCGTTTGTTTCGTCCCGAACTGCCGTAGTTGCTGCCATTGATTGAAGTCGGTAGAGACACTAAGAGTTAGTACAGCGTCTTGGGGAATTATATTAGCTCCTACTGGCATATCCCCCGACAAAGAATTGCGCTGGCTGAGTACCCAGTAAGCAGCAACTCCGCCACTAATTAGTAAGCCAGCTGCTCCTATAGTGAGCAGGAGAGAAGGTTTATTTTTTTCAGGCATTAGGCAGAAGATAGAGAGTGTCTGAAAAGTTAAACATATATCAGGCGCTGCACTTAACTAACTGAAAACAGCGCTTTTATAACCTCTTTTTTCCCTAGTCTAGTATTTCTAACTAAAATACTGGGATAAAAGGGTAGAAAACTTGCCAGATATTTTAGTTAAGAAAGTGAACAGTGAGTAGTGGGAAGAGGAATTTATTTTATTTCTGCTCACTACTCACGTTGTCGCTCTCTTCAATTGCAACTCAAGTAAGCAGTGGGAAGAGGAATTTATTTTATTTCTGCTCACTACTCACTACTCACTACTCACTCTCTTCCATCTTTACCCGAAGCGTCCGCTAACGTACTGCTGTGTTGCTTCTTCTTGAGGAGCTTGGAAAATGGCTTCTGTTTTGTCGTATTCCACCAGATAGCCGATGCGTCCTCCTTTTTCCGTTGGCTCAACGTTGAAAAAAGCCGTCATATCTGACACCCGTGATGCTTGCTGCATATTATGAGTGACGATAACGATGGTGTATTGCTGTTTAAGTTCTTGCAGTAATTCTTCAATGCGGAGCGTGGAAATCGGATCGAGGGCGGAGGCTGGTTCATCCATTAAAATAACTTCAGGCTGAACTGCGATCGCACGCGCAATACACAATCGCTGCTGTTGTCCTCCTGAAAGGGAAAGCCCGCTTTGTTTTAGTTTGTCTTTAGCTTCGTCCCACAGTGCTGCTTGGCGTAGCGATCGCTCAACTAATTCATCCATATCCCCTTTATAGCCATTAATTCTAGGACCAAAAGTGATATTGTCATAAATTGATTTTGGAAAAGGATTTGGTCTTTGAAATACCATCCCAATCTGTCGACGCACTTCTACAGGATCGATATGAGCAGCATAAAGATCCTGATTATTATAATGAACTTTACCTTCTGCCCGAAAAGTTTTAATTAAATCATTCAGGCGGTTGTAGCACCGCAGCAACGTACTTTTTCCACAACCTGAAGGACCAATAAATGAGGTAATTTTATTTTTATGAATATCCATGTTGATATTCCGCAATGCTAGAAAATTACCGTAATAAACATTCAGGTTTTCTGTGCGTAAAACAGTTTCAGTTTGTCTAGCGGTTCGAGTTTCAGAACGCATAAAAAGTCCAATTGTAATTTTGAAAGAACTGATGTATCTATCGAGCGGTTTTCACTTGAAAGCTATAAAAAAGTAGTTATTTATGTCCCAGGCAGTCACTAACAATGCGCTTTCAAGTGACTTTACATACAACCTTCTCGATTAACTACTGCTATTGAACCAAATCTTTTTTGCTTATAACTATTTTATCTCTCTTAAGATGGATTGACTATTTCTTTGCTACTAGGTCGTCGGTTTAATTGTAGCCATCCATACAAAAATAGCTGTTATTTTTGTGATAAACAACCTTGAAGGCATATTTATTCAGTAAACTTTGCGAGCGGTTGCCAACCGAGCTAGGGTACTGGTGATTAGAACCATTACAACTAAGATGAAAGAAGCTGCCCAAGCAAGTTCTTGTTGATTTTTAAAAGGTACTGTAGCGAAGTTGTAGATCAAAACAGAAAGCGAAGCCGTTGGTTCAACTAAACCACTACTCCAGTTAATGCCAAACTGAGTAAACAAAGCTGTAAACAACAAAGGCGCAGTTTCACCCGCAGCTCTTGCGATCGCTAATGTTCCCCCTGTAATAATCGCTGGTAGTGCAGCTGGCAATACTACACGAGTTACAGTTTGAAAATCAGTTGCACCTAGTCCTACAGCAGCTTGACGCAGTTCTTTAGGAACTAACTGTAATGCTTCATCTGTAGTCCGGACAATAATCGGCAACATCAAAATTGATAGAGCAAATCCGCCAGCCCATGCTGAGTAAGTCTTCATTGTTAATACGATTACACCATAAGCAAACACACCTACAATAATTGAAGGAACTCCACTCAAAACGTTAGTAGCAAATCGCGTCCATTCAGCGATTTTTCCAGAGCTAAATTCAGATAAATAAATTGCTGCTAAAACGCCAAATGGGATACTGATTAGTGCGCCAATTCCTACCATAATTAATGTGCCAACAATCGCATTGCGAAAGCCACCTCCTTCTACCATTGGCGGCGGCGGTAATTCCTGAAACACACTCAGGTTTAGACGGCTAGCACCTTGGGTAATCACATAAAACAGCACCGCCAGCAAAGGTAGTAAGGCAAGAGCAACACAAATAAAGACTAAGCTAGTCATTAGTATGCTAAACAGTGTCCGAGGAGAAGTAGGCGATCTCCGCAGGCTGCGAACATTTCTAGAAGCAGTTTCAGGTTGAGATTTGAACGTCATAAAAAAGTAATTAGTCAGAATTTACAAGATATCAAGTAGTAGTAGCGCTTTTGACTCGCTACTCCTGACTAAATTCGCTGTACTCGCCGTACCAGTATCTGCGCCAGAATATTAACTAAAAGTGTTAAACCAAATAAAACTAAAGCTGCATACATAAGAGCGGCAACTTGTAAACCACTTGCTTCAGCAAATTGATTTGCTAGAAGGGAGGGAATTGTATTTGCAGGAGCAAATATCGACGGGCTAATATTGTTGGAATTGCCGATTACCATTGTCACGGCCATTGTTTCACCAATAGCGCGACCCAATGCCAGCATAATAGCGCCGACAATTCCAGAAAATGCTGCTGGTACTAGCACCATTAAAATTGTTTCCCAACGAGTTGCACCTAAACCAACTGCCGCTTGCCGTAAATCTGACGGTAGAGAAATCAAGGCATCGCGGGAGATAGCGGCAATCGTAGGCAAAATCATAATTGACAAAATTACACCTGCTGTCAGCATTCCTGGACCAGCCGGAGGAGTGCTAAAAATTGGCAGCCAACCGAAATAAGTATTCAGTCCCTGCTGCAAGGGTCTTAAAAATGGAATTAGGACAAAAATTCCCCACAAACCATATACAACGCTAGGAATTGCTGCTAAAAGTTCCACTAGAAAGACAAATGCTAGCTGGATTTTTGGCGGTAGATAGTTTTCACTTAAGAAGATCGCTACTCCTAAACCTACAGGTACAGCAATAAGCAAGGCGATCGCCGAAGTAACAATTGTGCCATAAATCATCGGCAGTGCGCCGTACTGACTATTAACGGGGTTCCAGGTAGTTGTAGTTAGAAACCCTAGCCCAAATTGTCTAATTGCTGGAAAAGCTGCAATTGCTACTTGGATTGCTATCCAAATTAAAACGCCAGCAATTGCCAGTGCAAAGAGCCGTGTTAACCAAATAAAAGACTGATCTAGCTTCCGTGACCAAGGCGATCGTGGTTGAATTCCGCTCTGTTTTTTTATAGCGGGGGTCATAGTTAATTTTAAAACCTGATAGGAGCGCGCTCGGTTAATTCAACAGACATTTAGTAAAAGTAATGAGCCAAAAATAGGAGTAGATGCAAACAAATTATACAAACAAAAAGTAAAGGGAAGGTTAACAAAAACAAGAATGCAGCTTCTTTTAACTAAATTCCTTACCAACTTCTTTAGAAATGGCTGCACTTATTTCCCTTGTGGAGTGATAAAATTCCAAAATTCCAATCATAAATTTAAAGGGCTGAATGTGGTTCAAGCACCGCCTTTAATTTCCAATGCAACTGATTCTGAAGCTTCATTACGTCCATGGTTACATCACCTGACTGAACGAATCATCGCCGGAGAAGAGCAGATTGGTAGAGAAGAAGCCCTAGCGCTGACTCAAATTCAAGGTCAGGAGAACATTTTACTGTTGTGCGAAGCAGCAGATCGAGTACGTCAAGCCTGCTGTGGTAATACGGTAGACTTGTGCAGTATTGTCAATGTTAAATCTGGTAATTGTTCAGAAAATTGCGGTTTCTGCTCTCAATCGGCGCATCATCCAGGTGTAGACTCGCCACTCTACGGCTTGAAGTCTAGTGAGGAGATTCTTGCCCAAGCCAAAGCAGCAGAAGCAGCTGGAGCAAAGCGATTTTGCCTGGTAAGTCAGGGACGCGGCCCTAAATACAGCAGTCCAAAATCAGGTGAATTTGAATCAATTTTAGAAACAGTGCGGCAGATTTTAGCAGAAACGAATATTAAGCCTTGCTGTGCATTAGGAGAGGTAACGCCAGAACAAGCGCAAGCGCTTAAAGAAGCTGGTGTAACGCGCTATAACCACAACTTAGAAGCATCAGAGAACTTTTTTCCGGAAATTGTGACGACGCACACTTGGCGCGATCGCGTTGCTACAGTAAAAAACCTCAAAGCAGCTGGTATTCAAGCTTGCACTGGAGGAATTATGGGACTTGGTGAAAGCTGGGAAGATCGGGTGGATCTTGCTTTAGCGTTGCGGGAATTAGAAGTTGAGTCAGTACCACTGAATTTGCTGAATCCACGCATCGGGACACCACTAAGCGATCGCCCGAAACTGAATCCTGATGAAGCACTCAAAGCGATCGCTATTTTTCGCCTGATCTTACCAAAGCAAATTCTCCGCTATGCTGGCGGTCGTGAAGCTGTTATGGGCGAACTTCAAGCCTTGGGTCTAAAAGCGGGCATTAACGCCATGCTGATTGGTCACTATCTCACCACAATCGGACAACCACCAGAACAAGACCACGCCATGCTTAATCAACTTGGTCTTCAAGGCGGTGAAGCTCCTATTCCTGGTGAGTGGGAAATTGAGTAATAGAGCGAATCTACCCTGCTCCCCTGCTAAGAATGCTCCCCTGCTAAGAATGCTCCCCTTGTCCCCTTGTCCCCTTTAGCTCGTGGCTGCTCCCAACCAACTACTCTGGTCTCTGATTGGTCTACTTTTGACTATTATTGGCACTTTTGTCCAAGTATATGTCACAAGTTCACCTTGGAATTGGAGCCTAAATGGAATTCAGGCTTTATCTTTGGGTGTCACGTATCAAATTGGTGCAGTGCTGCTAGTAGGCTGTCTAGGTGGGAAAAATGCGGCTGTGCTGTCTCAAATTGCATATCTAGTTCTTGGCTTAACTTGGTTTCCCGTGTTTGCTCAAGGGGGTAACATTAGCTATATCCAGCAACCTTACTTTGGCTATTTGTTAGGCTTTATTCCTGGAGGATGGGTTTGTGGCTTTTTGGCATTTCAATCGCGCCCGAAAGTAGAGTCTCTCGCCTTAAGTTGTATCTGTGGGCTAGTAACAGTTCACCTCACTGGCTTGGGTTATTTAGTTTTGACTCATACTTTCAATTGGGCAGGTTCACAAACACTGCCCCTAATGGAAGCTGCTCTCAAATATTCCTTCTATCCCCTACCAGGACAACTGGTAGTTGTCTGTGCCGTTGCAGTATTAGCTTATAGTGTGCGGCACTTGATGTTTTATTAGTTAAACTTGTAATTTATGCAATGTCTGTTATTGAAATTAACTGACTATAGACTAAAAACTATTTTCCATGCACGTCAAAAACCGCATTTTCTGGATTGCAGCTATAATTAGTTTACTCTTAGACCAGTTAACTAAATATTGGGTAGTACAACACTTTCAATTAGCAGAAACACAACCTTTGTTGTCAGGGGTATTTCACTTTACTTATGTGAGAAATACTGGCGCTGCTTTTAGTTTATTCACTGGCAAAGTAGAGTGGTTGCGCTGGTTGTCTTTAGTCGTGAGTCTGGGTTTGGTTGCACTAGGCTTAGGTTGGTTTGGTTTCCTAAATACTCTTGAACAGTTAGGGTGGGGGTTTGTTTTAGGAGGAGCAGTGGGAAACGGTATTGATCGATTTTTTCGTGGTAGCGTTGTTGATTTTTTAGATTTTCGGCTGATTCAATTTCCCGTGTTTAATTTAGCAGATGTATCTATCAATATTGGGATTATCTGTTTATTAATTGCGGCTTTTTATCCTGCCTCAAACTCAAATCGCAGGGTGAGATAAGGTTAACCAATTTTTTACATTAAAGCAATTGTTCCTCTATTATTGGCAGGGGATGAACAAATAGTTTTTGATCAATTATTGGTAATTACAAGTCTGATTTAGAGTTTGAATACAGCTTTTTAAAGCAAAAGATGAGGTAATGCTACCTCATCTCAAAGTTTTACTTTATTCGTTGTAAATCTTACCCAGATTTAGCAGATTGGGATTACTACGTCTAGCTGAGTGCTGCTTACTTCTCAGTTATTGTGGAATAGACTCGCGTGTACCGCCACCTGTTGGTTCATTGTTTACGCCGTCTGTTGTAGTACCTGTGTCATCGGTTGTAGCGCCAGAACCACTAGAGTCACCAGTGCCACTACCCGTGCTAGGTGTAGTTAGGTTCTCGCGCGTGCCGCCACCTGTTGGTTCATTGTTTACGCCGTCTGTTGTAGCGCCAGAACCACTAGAGTCACCAGTGCCACTACCCGTGCCAGGTGTAGTTGTGTCGTCAGGAGATACGCTACCATCCTGCGACGGACGTGATTCAATTTCGTCAGGGGCAGGGCTATCAAGTGCGCCGTCATTGATAGTACCACTAGGAGGCGTTGAGCCGTCAGTGTTACCAGGAATCGTCGTGCCATCAGGCGAGGTGCTGCCAGGAGTCATTGTGCCACCGGGCATATTCATTGTGCCATCAGGCGAGGTGATATCAGGACTGGCTGGGTTGTCAGGAGTTGTTGTGGTTTCTGGTGTAGTCGTGCTGTCAGGAGTTGTTGTGGTATCAGGAGTTGTTGTGGCATCTGGTGTAGTACCTGTATTATTTCCAGTACCAGAGCAACGAGAATTGAGTGGGAAACGCTCACACAAAATCTTCATACCTTCTGCCGAAAGCTTAATTTCAGAGCTTCCGCTAGTTGAAGTTGATTGGGCAATAGCCGCACTACTTGTTACTGTTAAGGCAAAAGCTGCCCCAATAAGGGTTAAAAATTTTATTTTCACACCACTAACCTCAAACAAATTATCCGCTTATTAAATCAAATGACAGAATGTCAAAAATCTATCCTAGTGGAGATAAGTAATTATGCTTTTCATGAAGAATAGATTTAAAAATAAGCAAAAGTTATAGTACCTTGTTTTAGGGAACTAAAAATATGATTTGAACGTCTGTAACGAAATTTCCTTTTGGAGGTAGCACAGTGCTGATAGAGAAGCCTCTAGGGTATAAAACACAGTGTTTAATTTAAGCAGCGTAGAGGTGTAAATATAATCACCCACGCGGGACAAGCTAACTTTGGCAGGATTGCTATTATTGGTCAAATTTAACCCAAGAAATGGTTATGAGCTTGCGAGTAGAATAATTGCAGTACAAAAATTTAGATTTTAAAATTTATTCTTCTGCAATATTGGTGACTAAATAGAAAATGAGTTCCCCCCAGCCTCCCCAAAAGCCTCAAACGTTGCTGGGTCAGGTGACCCAAGCAGTAAAAACAATTCAAGCTAAAGTTGATTTTTCCAAGCTGGCACTGAAGCCGAATGCCAGAGTACCAGAACTTTGGGTACAGGATGCAGGGGCGGATAAAGCCGAGGTTTATCCTCTATTGGGCGATCGCTACTTACTTGGTCGGAGTTCCAAATCCTGCGATATTGTTGTGCGTAATCCTGTCGTCAGTCAAATTCACCTGTCAGTATCACGGGATTCAAATCAACGGCAGATGCGCTTTCTGCTCAAAGATGAAAACTCTACCAATGGCATCTATCGCCGCAAACGCCGGATCAAGTCTGGACAACTGCGTCATGGTGATATTTTTACCCTTGGACCACCAGAACTCGCCGCTTCAGTGCGGCTGCAATACATTGATCCGCCACCTTGGTACGTTCGAGCCGCAACCTGGAGTGCCTACGGGATCGGGGGTATTACCTCATTACTGGTATTAGGTATTGGCATCGAGTGGTTCAAATTCTCTGTATGGCCGTTGCCTGCATCTTCTCAAGGCCCCGTAGTTGTTTATGCTGGTGATGGACAAACGCCCCTACGTCAGCCACGCACTACAGCTCACGTAGACATGAAGCGGTTATCAGATTTTTCTCCTTACCTGCCAAAAGCTGTAGTTGCTTCAGAAGATAGTCGCTTTTACTGGCACTTAGGAGTTGATCCAATTGGCATTTTACGGGCTGTAGTAGTTAATATACGTGGCGGTGGATACCAGCAAGGAGCCAGTACACTAACGCAGCAGGTCGCCCGCTCTTTGTTCCGAAGCTACGTAGGCGATCAAGACTCGGCAGAGCGCAAATTGCGCGAAATGATTGTAGCTCTGAAACTAGAAACGTTTTATAGCAAAGACTTTGTTTTACTGACTTACTTAAATCGCATTTACGTAGGCGGAGACACATCCGGTTTTGAGGATGCCTCGCGGTATTACTTTGAAAAGTCGGCGAAAGATTTAAATCTCTCGGAAGCTGCCACACTGGTAGGAATTTTACCAGCTCCCAACGGGTTTAATTTCTGTGGAGACGAGCAGAGTCGTCAAAGATTGATTACTTATCGCGATCGCGTAATCACTCGAATGCTGGCTCAAGGCAAGGTAAAAGTTGACGAAGCAAATCGGGCCAGGCGATCGCCAATTGAAGTTAGTCGTAAAGTTTGTGAAGAGCAAGCAAATACAATTGCACCTTATTTTTATAGTTATGTATTTCGAGAACTTGAGTTATTGTTGGGCGAACAGCTAGCAAGAGAAGGTAACTTCATCATTGAAACTCAGCTAGACCCAAAAGCACAAGAAAAGGCAGAAACAGCGCTGCGTAAAACTGTTAGCAGCGCTGGCGGAGCTTCTAGGTTCTCCCAAGGCGCACTTGTCAGCCTTGATTCCAGCACTGGTGGAGTGATAGCGCTTGCAGGTGGCACTGATTACAAAACAAGTCAGTTCAATCGCGCTACTCAAGCCAAACGTCAACCAGGTTCAACTTTTAAACTATTTACTTATACTGCTGCTATTGAGCAAGGCATTCCACCAGGAAAAGTTTATTCCTGTGCGCCACTAACTTGGAGAGGTCAAGCATATCGAGGCTGTGAACGTACTGGAGGAAGTGCGGATATGTACACTGGCATTGCTCTTTCTGAAAATGCGATCGCCTTACGGGTTGCTCAAGATGTCGGACTAGATAATGTAGTGCGGATGGCACGTAAACTTGGAGTCCAATCGCCGCTTAATCCTGTCCCTGGCTTGGTACTTGGACAAAGTGAAACTACTGTATTAGAAATGACTGGTGCTTTTGGCGCAATAGCTAATAATGGCGTGTGGAATCGTCCCCATTTGATTAGCCGCATTCTTGACAGTAGTGATTGCCGCGAACCCCAAAATCTGAAAACCTGTCGTGTCATGTACTCATTTGACCAAAGTTCTGAAGCAAATGTGCAGGCGGTAAGACCCGAAGTAGCGCAGGTTGTAAATTCGATGCTTCGTAGTGTTGTGCAGCGTGGTACTGGTCGTAGTGCTTCTATCGGACTTGGTCAGGAAGGTGGTAAAACTGGTACAACCAACAATAATGTTGACCTCTGGTTTATTGGCTTTATTCCTAGTCGGCAACGAGTTACTGGTGTTTGGCTAGGCAACGATAATAATTCACCCACATCTGGCAGTAGCGCTCAAGCTGCGCGGCTTTGGGCTAACTATATGCGTCAAGTCGAGTAGTGTGTAGGTAATAACAAGTGCTGACTTTTTCAGAGCATAGTGCTTGAAGTTATGAAAATTTAGTTTTTATAACAGGTGTTGATAGTAACCTGCCCAAACTTATGTTTTCTCCGCTTATCTTACTTAAGTTAAGCTGCTTCTTAGATATATAAAAACAAACAATACAACCGCAGCCATAAATTTCTGATTTGTCAAGCTAATTTTCTAGTAGCAACAAGCGATCGCTAAAGTGTTACTGCATTTATTTACTTGTAATCTTGTCTTACTGGTTCATTGCCTTAACGAAAATATTAATCAAAGCTGTTTTTCCTGCATTAACAAGACCAGCTAATTCTACTCAAAAGACATTGACATTTATATTAATTCAATTGTTTGATCAATACTTGATATCCTCCAATCACTTTTATCCAGGGTAAGGATAAGTTCTTTCATAAGCATTTAATAATTAGGTATGAGCAAGGACAATAATAACAAAGTTAAATAGTTGGCGCTTATGTCTGTTATCTGCTGATGAATATTGCAATACTATATCGGTGTGTAATTATTAAAAGATTAAATAAAAGTTTCAGTGTTTGATGAGAGAATGATCATCTAGAAGAGAATTTAAGTATTACGTGAGTATGCAACAGATAACTGATAGCCACAACCCTAGCCCTAAAACAGTTTGGATATTTCCGGGGCAGGGTTCCCAGGCGATCGGTATGGGAGCGGATTTATTAGACATAAGCGATGCTAAAGATAAATTTACCCAAGCTGAAGACATTTTGGGCTGGTCTGTAGCTGAAATCTGCCAAAGTGAAGATAAGTTATCGCGCACGCTGTATACGCAGCCAAGCCTTTATCTTGTAGAAAGTATTTTGGCGGACTTGATGCGCGATCGCGGATATCAACCCAATTTAGTAGCGGGTCACAGTCTAGGAGAATATATCGCCCTTTATGTCGCTGGAGTTTTTGACTGGGCAACTGGTTTACGCCTAATTAAGCGTCGAGCAGAACTAATGGACAGTGCTGCTGGTGGCATGATGGCTGCTTTAATTGGCTTTAACCGCGAACAGTTAGAACAGCAAATCCAACAAACGCCAGACGTAGTGCTTGCTAATGATAATAGCCCAGCTCAGGTTGTAATTTCCGGTACTCCCACTGCTGTAGAAGCGGTGCTATCCAAAGTTAAAGCCAAACGTGCTATTCCTTTGAATGTGTCAGGTGCTTTTCATTCACCTTTAATGGCAGCAGCAGCAACTGAGTTTGAGGAAGTTTTGAATTCTGTTTCATTTAATTCGGCCCAAGTGCCAGTGCTTTCTAATGTAGAACCCATACCATCTGTTGATGCTGCTGTTTTAAAAGAACGCTTGAGTCGTCAAATCACTGGCTCAGTAAGGTGGAGAGAAACTGCCGAAAGATTAGTAGCTGAAGGTATTGAGCGAGTCGTAGAAATTGGCCCTGGCACAGTGCTAACTGGTTTAATTAAACGTAGCTACCCTAACTTAATCTTTGAAAACGTCAGTAGTACGGCAGACTTGACCAACTAACTAGGGATCAGGGGCTAGGGGCTAGGGTAATATCTCCTTATCTCTGCATCTCCTCATTTCCCTATTTCCCCATCTTTTAATCTGCTTTGACACTCCCACGGCTAAAAGCCGATGGGATTCTAAAGAGTTAAGACCCCGTGATCACAACTGCAACCATACTCACTCATCTTTACCCCACGATGTCGTACTCAGGCACAAGTACCCCGAACACAGCACTAGCAAAGCGGTTTTCTGCATTAGGGCGTAGTCAAAGCGCCCCTACTCTCTCCGTCCCGAAAGACATTGAGTCTACTTTTAGTTTGTTTGATTCACTCACTTCAAAGTCTTTGCTTATAGAGGCTAGAGGTAGAGTATCTACAGATACTGAGTTAGCTATTTCAGTTAACCGCCTTTTAACTACAACGTCCAATTGTTAGGAGTCTCACCTATTCTTGAAGGTCAAAGTGTCTGTATTAATTCTAACATATCTAACGGCGGTTAAAACAGCTCGTGTCGTGTTTCCTCCGAGGTCTAAAGACGCTCGGTTTCCACACTCCCGCAAAACTTTATGACTAAAAGCCGCGAACCGTTTATCAGCCTGCTACTCTACCACCTATTTAAGTGGTCAATCGTTAATCCTACGCTCCAAGTTTACTTACGCGGTCGTACTTATGGTGCTGAAAATGTACCTCAACAGGGGCCAATAGTGGTTGTCAGCAATCATGCTAGTGACTTTGACCCGCCAATTCTTTCTTGTTGTGTAGGGCGACCTGTTGCTTATATGGCAAAGGAAGAATTGTTTAATATCCCGATTTTAGGGCAAGCAATTCAGGCGTATGGCGCTTACCCAGTGAGCCGAGGAGCCGCTGATCGCAGTGCTATTCGTTCAGCGCTCCAGTATCTTGAAAATGGCTGGGCTACAGGTGTTTTCTTAGAAGGGACTCGCACGCCAGATGGACGGATCACAGACCCCAAACTCGGTGCTGCGCTGATTGCTGCGAAGGCAAAAGCGCCACTACTACCAGTTAGTTTGTGGGGAACTCACAAAATTTTTAAGCAAGGTTCTGCGATACCTCTACCAGTCCCTATTACTGTGCGAATTGGAGAGGTAATTGCTGCTCCCAGTTCTACAAATCGGGATGAGTTGCAAGCTGTTACTCAGCAGTGTGCCACAGCAATTAAGGCATTACATGATTTAGGGCGTTGAGTCTAAAAGATTGCTAATACACTATGGAAAGTGCGTAAACACAAACTGGCTTGTTGTCAAATATTACTCTTTCCTTTATAGAAGCTTGATGTTATCTATAGTGAGTTATTAAATTCATACTGCGTGTAAAGTATTTAACTTGGATAGGAAATGAGTGAACCTTCTGCCGATAATATCTGGCAACGACTGAACAATCTGGCATTGGTACGCTTTTTGCTAATGTTTACTTCTGGGTGGGCCCTAGTAACGCTTTTAGCATACTTTGAAGCTGTAATTGTGATCTTTACATTCGCAGCAATTTTAGCTTTTTTACTTAGTTATCCTGTACGATGGTTGCGTCGTTTTTTGCCTCACAGCGTAGCAGTTATTTTTGTGTTCTTACTAAGTATTGTGTTTCTTGGAGGCATTACAATAACCGTAGGTTTAGCAGTTGTATCTCAAGGACAACAATTAATTGATAGTGTAACTGTATTTTTGAACTCTTTAACACCTATATTAGAGCGGATAGAAGAGTTCTTTCGGAATCGGAATATTGAGATAAATTTAAATGCGCTTGAAGGTCAAGTGCGGAATCAAGCTATAGCCAGTCTTGGGGCAAGTTTAGTTATTTTACAAACTATTCTTACTAATTTTGTAACTTTTATATTAATTGCAGTTATCGCTTTTTTTATGCTCTTAGATGGAGAAAAGCTTTGGGAACTCATCCTTAAAATTGTACCTAGACAGCGCCGTAGTAGATTTACAGCTATTATAAAGCGCAACTTTTTAGGATTTTTTAGAGGACAACTGATTTTAACTTTATTTCTAACAATATCTACTTTTATGGTTTTCTTAATTTTAAGAGTACCTTTTCCATTAGTTTTAGCCATTATAGTAGGAATTCTTGACATGATTCCGGGTATTGGAGCAACATTAGGAATCAGTGTAATTTCTCTAATTGTGTTATCTCAAAGTGTTTGGTTAGCTCTAAAAGTATTAGCAGCTTGTATTGTACTTCAGCAGATCCAAGACAATTTAATTTCACCTCGAATTATGCAAAATTCATTAAATCTTAATCCTGTAGTAGTATTTCTTGCGCTACTAATAGGCGCAAGAGTAGCAGGATTATTAGGCATTTTTATTGCTATTCCTATTGCTGGAGTAGCCGTTACTTTGTTTGAAATTGATGAAATGAAAGCAGAATCTTAGCTAGCTGAAATTAAAGATATTTATTTAATTGACCATGCTCAAGTAAAATAAATATATAGGCAAACAGAATTTTCTAACAATGCAGGATTTAAGAACACAATTATTAGAAGACTTAGATGAAGCGGAGTGGGGATGGCTGATTCCTCACGTTCAACGAGATGCTGTGGTTGTGGTAGCGGCTGGACTGGATTTAGTGGATGTTGGAGAGGCGATCGCTAGTGATAAAGTTTCAATTGTCCAAAATTGGATTAGTGAACAGTTGATTGCCAAACCTTCACCAGAGCAAATGTCGCATTGGAATAGCGATCGCAATAAGCGATTTAATAGCCTAATAGTGCAGCCGTATGTACTTATACAAGAAAAAACTCACAGCGTATAGAATAGTGCGTTGCCTTAAGAATGCGCGAGCCTTTAATCGCGCCTAGAAATACTAGCACCTGTATGACCAGTTAGTAACCAAACTATAGCTCTACCTCCGTCGCGGATAGCTTTTTCAATTGATTCTGGCGCTCGATCAGATGGTACTCTTACAGCCTTGAAATCAATTCCCCGACTACCTAAAACAATTTCTCCAATAATCCTAGCGCGGCGCATATGGTAGTCAGACGTAATCAAATAGACGCTATGAATTCCTCTAGCTTGTAAATCATCTACCAACGTGGTGAAGTTCGTTACCGTATCTACGGCTTGATAGTCTAAGCGCAAACGACTCGGATCAATGCCAGCTTTAGCAAATACTCGTTTGGTATATCTCTGATTTGGGCTACCCCCAGACACCCAAATCGGTAAATCTGGATACTGAAGCGCAAATTTCGCGGCAAACTTCTCTCTTTCTAAAGCCGCAGTTGAACCACCTAAAACTAGCACAGCTTGGGGTTTTTGAAAGTAGCTTTTAACTTCCTTGTTGCCTAGCCAAAGCACAAGCGGTAGAACTAAGATCAGACAGCGAAAAGACCTGCCTCTAGCTCGTCGCTTACTATTCAATAATTTATAACGTTGCCTGTTGAGATCCATAGTTCCGCGTGGGGCAGGATAATCTAGATTAACAGGCTACGTAACTAATAAGATGTGAATTTACAAGCTTCACAGGCTAAACTTTCTCTAGTAAATGCCTAGCAATCTGTTCCCATTCCTGATCAAACTCTGCTTGCGACTCTGAGCGTCCGGCTTGCCTATACCAATAACGGGCGTTGGAGGAATCACCTTCTTTGCGGTGTAGGTAGGCATGAACCCACGCACTGTCAGAATCAGTTCCATCTCCCAGAATTTGATGAGCTTTTTCCCAGCCTTCTACTTGATCATACCAGAGTGCTTGCAAGGGTAATGGCAGAGAGGAGGGATATTTTTCCGCTTTTTCTGCAATCAATTGCCTAAATTCATCTAGGGTGATCATTCTTTCTAAATTGTTTAAAGTGCCTCTGATCAATACTTACATTATTTTACTCACCAGTAATTTGAATAAACACAGTTCTTTTTCGAGGCCCATCCAACTCGAAAAATAGCACAGATTGCCAAGTACCCAAAGCCAATTTACGATCTACAATTGGGATCACTTCACTTGTACTAAGCATTAATGCCATCAGATGAGAATGGGCATTTATTGGTTCATCAGGGGGAATATCTCTCAAGTGAAGATCATTATGTAAATATTTGGCGGAAGGAGATGCTAGCAAAGTTAAATGTCTTTTAACATCTTCTAGCAATCTTTCTTCATTTTCATTAATAGCTAAAGCCGTTGTTGTGTGTTGAGAAAATACTAAAACTTGCCCATTTTCTATGGAGGTGATATCAAGGAGGTTCACTATCTGAGAAGTAATGTTATAAATACAGATGCCTGGATCTGTTTTTACTTCAATTACTTCATTTGTTATCTGCATTTGTTTAGTTTTTGGATAATTATATATTTTGATATTACTACGCTTGTTTAATATAATATTTATTCAAATAAAATCCTAGAAGCTAGATTAATTTAATATATTTTATATCCAGCTTTAGAAACAAGCAAAATTCTAGCTAATATGACAAGATACTATTAATTTATCAATACCAATAACTGAATGACATCAAAAGGTACTGTAGCGCATTCGACATTATCGGTATTTGTGTCAGCCAGGAATTGCCCCGCCAGAGATTGCTTGAACTGGGTACTTCAACTTATGCTCTTAAATTGTAGTTCGTGCAGACATTACGTGACGCGATCGCACTCTCCCATGCGGCGGCTATCAACCCTTAAAAGAAGTATTAGCAGCATTCCTCGTACCCTTAAGTTATTGGGTATTGAGGCTGACGCTATGCAGTTGTCGCGTGATGCTGGACAAGGCGCTTGAAGAATAAAAAATAGCCTTCGCGACTTTGAGGAAAGACAACAACTGCTACAAAAAACTCGTTTAAATTCTATTAATTACAAAACAAGCGATCGCTTGTTTTAGGTGCTGTAATGATTTGAGCTTAATTACGCCACATATCAAACTTATCTTCTGAACATCCGTTGATATAAGCATTAGATACCCAGCCATTAAGCGGTTTAAAGCTTTCATTGGGAGGGTACCCAAAGACTTTTGCCGTGATCATTACCCACTTGCCCTTCCTCTGTGTAGCTCTTACACCATCACCTCTATTAATTCGAGTAATGACCTGAGAGTGATTGCCAGGAGCGCTGCGAATATTAACGTTATTGCCAGTAATGAATGAGCATACGCTATTATTCTGTATCTTTACCTGATCGCTGGGGTCTTGAGATTGTTGCGCCCAAGCACTGCCAGCTAACAGGAAGCTAGATGCTGAAATGAACACAACAGAGGTAGCAACTTTATATAGGTTAAGAATTTTCATAATTGTAAATTTTTTTGGTATGGCTCTGAGCAATGTCAATGGTACTTGATAGATATCAAGTACCACGAGTTGTCAAATTTATACTTTCACTTACTTAAGAGCAGCTTCTAGATTATCAATCGCAGCTTCGGCTGCATCTATATATTCTTGTTCTTCTTCCTCAGTTTCAGCTGTATCTGCTGCTGCCACAGCATTTGTAAAATTATCCATAGCTGCGGCAGCATCAGGAATACCTGCTAACTCTAAAGAATCAGCAGCAGCATTCATAGAAGCTATAGCTATTTCAAAAAATTCTTCTTCTTCTGCATCATCTTCCGACTCATCTGCTGCTTGCAAAGCCTCTGCCGCTTGTTCCATCTGCTCGGCGGCTTCTTCGAGAGCTGCTACATCAATTTCATCATCAGCTTCTTGAGCAATCAAAATGGATGATGGGGATACAGATTCAGATTTGTCTGCAAGGTTGGTACTGGCTGCCATTGCGGGAGAAAAACCAATCAAAAGCCCGGAGATCGCCATGTTTAATCCAACAAATGTGCGGATTACGTTTTGTACTTTCATTAAATTAACGTCAGTTCGGGTTAAGGATCGAGACAAGAAAGGGGCAAACCCGATAGGCTGAAAATACCAAAATCTCAAGCCTGATTTGCCCTCATGATTAGTCTAGAAGAACTATGAATGCTCCGTCGA
>JAESFL010000179.1_pt1 | contig 56699 bp, 57 predicted proteins | sample 9269401 | NCBI WGS metagenome assembly JAESFL01 (sample SAMN14506025, study PRJNA617098) | algae metagenome | isolation source: Gloeocapsa sp. UFS-A4-WI-NPMV-4B04 and co-occurring heterotrophs from desert... | place: USA: Utah | collected 2006-10-01 | reverse complement strand
GACAGGCATCCATGGCACGGGCTCCCGGATCGCCAAACAGCCCGCATCCGCCGCAGCGGCCCAGCCCGAAATCTATTCTGAGTCAACAACTTGCCCTCCGCAATAAAATTGCTCACCAGCCTCTTAGCCGTCCTTGAAGATTCCGTCGCCGAGCTGGTCGATGATCTGCTGGGCCTTGCGGACCGAGAACTCCACCGCATCGTTCTGGGTCGGATGCTTTTCGGCGCGCACGAAGCGGTGCTCCTTGACGCCCGCGTCCGTGGTCTTCTCGATCACGCCGGCGGTCTGGAACTGCCCGCCCTCGCGGAACGGGGTCGGCCGGATGCGATAGCCCTTGTACTCGACGGTTGCAGCGACGGGGGCATCAGGCTCCTTGCCGCCACCGCCGAGCCGGCCGAACAGACCTTTGAGCGAGAACACGCGTGCTCCTCCCTACGGAACCCTATCCCTCGACCCCGGTGATCCGGACCACGACAGCCTGCGGAACCCTCATCCCACGGCCCTCGCCGCGACACCCTGCGGAGCCTCAGCCCTTGACCCTCACCAACGCGGACCGCGACACCCGACCGGCGGGCGGGCACGCCGCGCCGAGGCCGCCCCACGGCACCTCCGCGACGCGCGGCTCCCGCAGGCCGCCCCAGGGGAGCCCCGCGCCCGGGCAACGCCGGCACCCTCCCCGGGCTTGAGTCACGCGCCGCGGGGAATGGACCGCGATCCCGCTCCCGCCGCCCTCGACCATGATCGCCGGCTCCGGCGGCATCTCGTCGGATAACGCGGAAGCGGCACCCGAGACGAGAAAGACGGCTGCCATGAGAAGAGGTTTCGCGACGTGCTTCATGGTCCCCCCGCACTTTGGTGCCATCAGCCCCATCATAGGTCAAAGCCCGACAACGCCTAGAGTGCATTCACCCGCGCGTGGGACCGTTTGTCTTGGCTCAGGGTTTGGATCGGCGCTTGCATCGGGACGACGTCGCGACAGCAGCGCCTCGCCTGCACCGATGATCGGGTGAAGGTCGCCACAACGAAAAAGCCCCGGCGTTGCCGCCGGGGCTCTCCTAACCGTCCGTTCCGACCCGCTTACTCGTTGCGATTGCCGACGAGCGCCAGCAGGAACTGGAACATGTTGATGAAGTCGAGGTAGAGCGTCAGAGCACCGAAGATCGAAACCTTCGCGGCGGCCTCGCCACCCAGGTTCTCGGAGAGATACATCTCCTTGAGCTTCTGGGTGTCGTAGGCGGTCAGACCCGCGAAGATCAGCACGCCCACGAGCGAGATCGCGAACTGCAGCGCGCTCGACGCCAGGAAGATGTTGACGAGCGAGGCGAGCAGCAGGCCGATCAGGCCCATGACTAGGAACGAGCCGATGCCCGACAGGCTCTTCTTTGTAGTGTAGCCGTAGAGGCTCAGCGCGCCGAAAGCGGCGGCCGTGATGAAGAACACCTGGACCACGCTCGCGCCGGTGTAGCGGATGAGCAGCGTCGAGAGCGACACGCCCATCGCCGCCGCAAAGGCGAAGAAGGTGGTGCGCGCCGTCGCGGCGGACATCCGGTCCATCCGGAACGAGAAGAAGAAGATGAAGGCGAGCGGCGCCAGCGCGAACACCCACATGAGCGGGGTCGTGTAGAGCATCCGGCCGAACTCGGTGAGCTGAACGCCGCCGATACGGGCGACTGCTTCACCGGGCGAGTCCGCGACGGCCAGCATGTTGACGCCCAGCGCGACGAGCGCCGAGATCGCCAGGCCGACGACCATATTGTTGTAGACGCCCAACATGAAGGCGCGAAGGCCCTGATCGACTTCGACCTGAGATCGGGCGATCGTCTGGCCCCAGGCGGATTGGTTCTGCTGATACGGTTGCATGGGAGTTCCCTTGAGAATCTCACTGCGTGTTTCGTTCCCCTCGAGGGATCACGCGCCCCTCGTTGCGCCGACCTCCGGCGTCACCTCGCAATATGTGGGGTCAAGACAAGCTCTGCAAGAGGGGTGGAGATGAGGAAATCGTGAACCCGAAGAAGAGAAAAAGGTGAGTAGATGCCGCTGTCTAGGTCCCGATCCGATTGAACAGATTTGCCTCGTGCTTACGTCCCGTAGGGGACGATGAACACGCAGGTTAACGGTGCCGGCGAGAAGTTAAAGACGCTTCTTCCCTAGAGGTTCCGCAGATAGGGCGCCGGCTTCTGGCTCAAGATTCGCCACGTGCCGAGAAGACCCAGGCCCACCGTGACGAGCACGGCCAAGATGGCGGCCAGCACGGCGCCCGAGAGGTCGAGCACGAAGGGAATGTTCATCACCTGGGCGACAATCATGTAGCCCGCAAGCGAGCCCGCCACGAGGCCGAACACGGCCGTCGCGACGCCGAGCGCCCCGTATTCGAGGGCGTAAGCCGCGAGCAGACGCCAACGGGTGGCCCCGAGGGTCTTGAGCACCACGGCGTCATAGAGCCGGGCCCGGTGACCCGCCGCCAGGGCGCCGGCCAGCACCAATAGGCTTGAGACGAGGGCAATCGCGCTCGCCCCCCGGATGGCGGTGACGAGTTGCGAGACGACGTCGTTCACGGCCTCGAGCGCGTCCTTCACCCGCACGCTCGTCACGGCCGGGTAGGCCCGTCCCGATTCACGCAGGATCGCGGCCTCCCGGGCCGGGTCGGCCCCGCCCGGGAAGGTCACGGTGGCGAGGTGCGTGTGGGGGGCGCCCGCGAAGGCGTTGGGCGAGAACACCATCACGAAGTTGATCCCGATCGAACGCCACTCGATCTTGCGGAAATTCGCGATCGTGGCCGTGATGTTGCGGCCGAGCACGTTCACGGTGACCTCGTCGCCGACCTTCAGGTCGAGGAGGCTGCCGATCCGCTCGTCGAAGGAGACGAGCGGCTTGCCGCGGTAGTCGGCGGGCCACCATTCGCCGCCCATCAGGGTCGAGCCTTCCGGGACCTTGGTCGAGTAGGTGATGCCCCGGTCCCCGTCGAGCACCCAGGCCGCCTGCTCGTCGGCCTTGATCTGGGCCACGGGCACGCCCCTCAAGGACACGATGCGCCCGCGCATCATCGGCACGCGCTCCATCTGGGCGTCGGGTGCCTGCGCCTTGATGTGGTCCTCGAAGGCCTGGGCCTGAGCGTTGGGGATGTCGAGGAAGAAGAAGCTCGGCGCCTTCTCGGGAAGGGTCTGGGTCAGCTGCCGGGTGAAGTTGGCGTCGATGACGGCAAGCGTCACGAGGAGGGTGATGCCGAGCCCGAGCGACAGGACGAGGGAGGGCGTGAGCGCGCCGGGCCGGTGGACGTTGGCCAGGGCAAGCCGCGGCGCCGCCCTCCGGGGCCGCGGGAGGCGGCGGGCGAGCGCCATGATGCCCGTCGCCACGACGCGCAGGAGCGCGAAGGCCGCCGCGGCCGAGCCGATGAAGATGAGCGCGATGCGCCGGTCATAGGCGGCAGCCACCGAGAGGCCGACCAGCGCCACGACCGCAACGCCGAGCGCGATGAGGTAGCGGCGGCGCGGCCAGCGGCGCTCGGGATCGACCTGGTCGCGGAAGAGGCCCGAGACCTGCACGTCGTGGGCTCTCCCTAAGGGCGCGAGCGCGAAGGTGAGCGCGGTGAGCGCGCCATAGAGGAGCGCCACGCCGAGTTCCGCCGGCGCGAGGGTGGGGGCGATCGGGATCGGGAGAAGATGGCCGAGGGTCGCGGTGATCACGAAGGGGAGGGCGGCCCCCACGCCAAGGCCGATCACGATGCCGACCGCGGCGATCAGCAGCACCTGCAAGAGATAGAGCGCCACCACCTGCCCCCCGGGGGCCCCGAGGCTCTTGAGGGTCGCGATCGAGGCACGCTTGCGATCCACGAAGCCCTTCACGGCATTCGCGACGCCGACACCGCCTACCATGAGGGCGGTGAGACCGACGAGGGTCAGGAACTGGGTGAAGCGCTCGATGTTGCGGGCAAAGCGCGGATCGGCATTCACCCGCGAGCGGACCTCCCAGCCGGCCTCGGGCAGGGCCTGACCGGCATCGGCCGCGACCCGCTCGAGGGCGGCGTCGGGGGCGCCCGGGGGCAGGAGGAGCCGGTAGGTCCAGCGCACCAGGCTTCCGGGCTGCAGGAGGCCCGTGGCGCGAAGCGCGTCCTGTGACACGAGGAGCCGGGGCCCGAAGCCGATGCCGTTGGCGATCTTGTCGGGCTCGGACACGAGGCTGGCCCGCAGCTCCACATTGGCCTCGCCGACGCGCACCCGATCCCCGATCTTGAGGTCGAGGCGGGCGAGAAGCGTCGGGTCGACCGCCGCACCGAAGGCCCCGTCACGGCTCGCGAAGAGGTCCGCGGTGGCGAGCGGGGGCTCCGTGGTGAGCGTCCCGACGGTGGGATAGGCGGCATCGACGGCCTTCAATTCCACGAGGCCGGAGCCCTTGTCGCCCGCATTCGCCATGGCGCGCATGGAGGCGATCACCGACACGGTTCCCTGGCTGTCCAGGAAGGCGCGCTCGGGCGCGCCGACCTCCCGGTGCACGAGGGAGAAGGCCATGTCGCCGCCGAGGATCTTGCGGCCTTCCCGGGTGAGGCCTTCCGTGAGCGAGCGCGAAATCGACGTCACGCCCGCGATCGCCGCGACCCCAAGCGCAATGCAGGCGAGAAAGATTCCGAACCCCTTCAGGCCGCCGCGCAATTCGCGCAAGGCGAGGCGAAGCACGAGAGGCAGACGGGCGTCGGGCCGGGGGGCTTGGGGCTTTGCCGGGATGGTGCCGTGCATGGTGGCTCCTTCAGGCGAGCGCGGCCGCCGCGTCGGCTTCGACGTGGCCGGAGCGGAGGCGCACCATGCGGTCGCAGCGGCGGGCAAGCGCCAGATCGTGGGTGACGAGGACGAGGGTCGCCCCACGGTCGCGCTTCAAGGCGAAGAGCAGATCGATGATCGATTCGCCCGTGTTCTCGTCGAGGTTGCCCGTGGGTTCGTCGGCCACGAGGATGGCGGGATTGGGCACGACGGCGCGGGCGATTGCGACCCGCTGCTGCTCACCGCCGGAGAGCTGGGCCGGGTAGTGATGCAGGCGGGCCCCGAGGCCGACCGCCCTCAGCTCGGCCTCCGCCCGGTCGAAGGCGTCAGCCGAGCCCGCGAGTTCGAGGGGCAGGGCCACGTTTTCGAGCGCCGTCATGGTGGGCACGAGGTGGAAGGACTGAAAGACGATGCCGATGCGCCGGCCGCGGAACCGGGCGAGCGCATCCTCGTCGAGACCGGCGAGGTCGGTTCCGTCCACGACCACGCTCCCCGAATCGGGGCGCTCCAGCCCCGCCATGGTCATGAGAAGGGTCGATTTGCCCGAGCCCGAGGGGCCGACGAGGCCCACCGCCTCTCCCCGGGCGATGTCGAGGGAAATGCCTTTCAGGATATGGACCCGTGCGGCCCCGCGCCCGAGGCTCAAGTCGACGTCGTGAAGCGCGATGGCCTTGTCCTGCATCGTGTAGAGCCCGATGTGTTCGCGTGAAAAAGCGGTGCCGCCGGCGTCACCGGCTCGGCCCATATGGGAAGCTTACGCATGAAGCGCCAATCCGGCTCGATCACGAGCCTGTTTTTTGCTGCCCTCCTGGCTCTCGCAGGTGCGCTGGCGCACATCCCGTCGGGGCTGGCGCAGGGGCAGCCGATTCGCCTCGTGGTGCTCGGCGACTCTCTCGTGGCGGGCTACAACCTTCTGGCCGCCGCCGCTTTCCCGGCCGTGCTGGAGCGGTCCCTCAAGGCGCGGGGCCACAAGGTGGAGATCGCCAATGCGGGCGTCTCGGGCGACACGGCCTCGGCCGGGCTCGACCGGCTCGACTGGTCGATTCCCGACGGCACCGATGGGGTGATCGTGGAGCTCGGCGCCAACGACATGCTTCGCGGCCTCGACCCCGCCATCCCCCGCCGGGCCATCGACACCATCGTGACCCGGCTGAAGGAGCGCCGCATCCCCGTGATGCTCGCCGGCATGATGGCCTCGCGCAATCTCGGGGCCGAGTACGCCCGAGAATTCGACGGGCTCTATCGGGACATTGCCCGCAAGCACGACCTCGTGCTCTATCCCTTCTTTCTCGACGGGGTCGTCGGCGACCGAAGCCTCAACCTGCCGGATGGGCTGCATCCGACGGCCCGGGGCGTCGAGGTGATCGTCGAGCGGATCCTGCCGACCGTCGAAACCTTCCTGGCCCGCCTGCCCAAACGCTGACCATCGATCCCCCGTCGAAACCTTCCTGGCCCGCCTGCCCAAGCGCTGATCATCGACCCCATCCCCGCTAAAACGGCTCGTTCCGGGCCGTGCTGGAGCTTGCCTGATGCAATACCGCCGTCTCGGCCGCACGAATCTCGACGTGAGCCTCATCTGCCTCGGCACCATGACCTGGGGCCAGCAGAACACGGAGGCCGAAGGCCACGAGCAGATGGATTACGCCCTCGACCGGGGCGTGAACTTCTTCGACACCGCGGAGGCCTATTCCATTCCCCCGAGGCCCGAGACGCAGGGTTCGACCGAGCGCATCATCGGCTCCTGGTTCAAATCGCGCGGAACCCGCAGCCGGGTGATCCTCGCCACGAAGGTGGTGGGCCGCACGGACATGAACTGGCTGCGGGACGGCAGGCCCGCCGAATTGTCCCGCGAGCACATCGTCGGCGCCGTGGAGGGCAGCCTGCGGCGGCTTCAGACCGATTACATCGACCTCTACCAGATCCATTGGCCCGACCGCCCGATGGCCTGGGGCTCGAATCCCATGATCTATCGGCACCAGGACGGCTCCTCCCATCCCATCGAGGAGACGGTGGCGATCATGGGGGACCTCGTGAAGGCCGGGAAGATCCGGCATTTCGGCCTCTCGAACGAGAGCGCCTGGGGCACCATGACCTTCCTGAAGCACGCGGACGCACAAGGGGCGCCGCGGCCGCAATCGATCCAGAACGCCTACAACCTCCTCAACCGCACCTACGAGACGGCTCTCGCGGAGGTCTCGATCCGGGAGGCGGTGTCCCTCCTGGCCTATTCGCCCCTGGGCCAGGGCTATCTCACGGGCAAGTATCTCGACGGGGCCCGCCCGCCCGGCGCCCGTTCGACCCTCTTCAACCGCGGCCAGCGCTACGAGACGGCGGGCGCCGAACCGGCCACCCGGCACTACCTGGCGCTCGCCCGCGAGTTCGGCCTCGACCCGGCCCAGATGGCGATCGCCTTCGTGAACTCGCGCCCCTTCGTGACGTCCACGATCATCGGCGCGACCTCCATGGAGCAGCTGAAAACCGACCTCGCGGCGATCGACACCACGATCCCGCCGGAGCTGGAGGCGCGGATCGACGAGATCCAACGGCTGCACGGGAATCCCTGCCCTTAAGGAGCGAAGGCCGCGGCAATCCCTCCTCCCCATTGCGGGAGGGAAAAGAGCTGCCGGACCCGCTTCCTCACCCGCCGAGCCGTCCCACCCGCTCCCGCATATGCGCCGGCACTGGAGCCTCGACCAGAATCGCGGGCTTCTTGGGGTAGAGCGGCACCGCGATGGAGCGCGCGTGCAGGTGCAGCCCCGGCCCGCCGTGCCGGGGAGCGGTGCCGTAGATGGTGTCGCCGAGGATCGGCCAGCCCGAAGCCGCGAAATGAACCCGGAGCTGATGGGTGCGGCCCGTGACCGGGCGCAGCTCCAGGAGGGCGACGCCCCCGTCGCGCCCGAGCACGCGCCAGCGGGTCAGCGCCTCCTGGCCTGCGGGATCGGCCTTCATCCACCAGCCCCGGTCGGGCGATTTCGGCGAAAGGCGCAGGGCGATCTCGCCCTGGTCCTCCACGGGCCCGCCCTCGACCACGGCCCAATAGACCTTCTCGACCGCCCCGCGCTGGAAGAGCCCGCCGAGCCTGGCGAGCGCCTTTGGGTGGCGGCCAAGCACGAGGCAGCCCGAGGTGTCCCGGTCGAGACGATGGGCGACTTCCGGCCGCCGGGGCAGGCCGAAGCGGAGCGCGTCGAGGTGATGGACGAGGGTCTCCCCGCCTCCGGGACCCGGATGGACCGGCAGGCCCGCGGGCTTGTCGACCACGAGCATGAGGGCGTCCCGGTAGAGGAGCCGCTGCAGAATCCACTCGTCCGCCATCGGGTCCTCGCGTTCTGGAGCCTCTCGGGTCGCGATTGCGGCTCATCGGAAGGGGAGATCCGAGTAGCCCAAAAAGCGCCTCTGTCGGGGGTCTCGGGTCGCGTTTCCGGCCGCGAGAGCCTATGTGTGAGCGATGTTGCGGCTATCGAGGCCGCCCGAGCAAAGCAAGAGCCCGCACCGTTCATGGCAGAGCCCCCCTTCCCCGTGAGATCGATCGACCCCGTCGGCCCATCAAGCGGAGCCCGCATTCTTCATGGCTGAGACCCCCGCCGAAAAGTCGGGCTTCCTCTCGCGCCTCTTCGGCCGCAAGGAGTCCCCCAAGGAGACTCCGAAGGAGACCCTGAAGGAAGCGCCAGCACCCGAGGCCGCCTCGAAGGCCGGAGGCTATCCGGAGGAGATGCCCTCGCCAGCCGCCACAGGCGCGGACGATCTCGCTGCCGCCCCTTCGACGGTCACGCAGGCCTCTCCCGACACGCCAGACAGCCGCAAGCTCCCGCCGGAACTCGCCGGTGCCGACCTCCAGCCCGTCGAAGGGGTGGAGCCGGAGGGCGGCGGCCCGCGCGAGCCGATCCCGCGGGCCGTGCCGGAGCCCGTCGGCCTCACGACCTCGCCTGCGCTAACGCCTGCCATGCCCCCTACGGCTCCTGCGGCTGCTCCCGCAGAGCCCGCGCCGGAGAAGCGCGGCTGGTGGCAGCGGCTCACGGAGGGGATGCGCCGCACCTCCTCGTCGCTCTCCGAGAGCGTGACGGGGCTCTTCACCAAGCGGCGCCTCGATGCCGCGACCCTCGATGAACTGGAGGATGCCCTCATCCAGGCCGATCTCGGGATCGAGACCGCGACCCGCATCACCAAGGCCGTGGGCGAGGGCCGCTACAACAAGGAGATCGCCCCCGACGAGGTCCGGGCGATTCTGGCCGGCGAGGTCGAGCGGGCGCTCCAGCCGGTGGCGAAGCCGCTCGCGATCGACCGGGCGAGGAAGCCCTTCGTGATCCTCATGATCGGGGTGAACGGGGCCGGCAAGACCACGACGATCGGCAAGCTCGCCCAGAAGTTCCGCGGGCAGGGCCTCTCCGTGATGCTCGCGGCCGGCGACACCTTCCGGGCTGCGGCCATCGATCAGCTGCGGGTTTGGGGCGAGCGGGTCGGCGCGCCGGTTCTCGCCCGCGAGCAGGGCGCGGATGCCGCGGGGCTTGCCTTCGATGCCTTGAAGGAAGCCAAGGCGCGGGGCAGCGACGTTCTCATCGTCGACACCGCCGGACGGCTCCAGAACAAGGCCGGGCTCATGGCGGAGCTCCAGAAGATCGTCCGCGTGATGAAGAAATTCGACGAGAGCGCCCCCCACGCCACGCTCCTCGTCCTCGACGCCACGGTCGGCCAGAACGCCATCAGCCAGGTCGACCTCTTCCGCCAGGTCGCCGGCGTCACGGGCCTCGTCATGACCAAACTCGACGGCACCGCCCGCGGCGGAATCCTCGTGGCGCTCGCCGCCAAGTTCGGCTTGCCTGTTCACTTCATCGGCGTCGGCGAGGGCGTTGAGGATCTCGAACCCTTCGAGGCGGGCGATTTCGCCCGCGCCATCGCCGGGCTCGAGCGCCTGACGTGATGGAGCGCTCGATCGAACCCGCCCATTCCATCATTGTCTCACCACCCGATCCTGGAACAATCTCCGCCGCGTCGAAATCGTGGTTGTAGAAAGCGCTGCATGAGTGCCGTCGAAACCGGGGCCGAGCCCCACCGCCTCAACCCGCTCCTGAAGCTGGCGCTGGAGATGGGGCCTCTGGTCCTGTTCTTTCTCACGAATGCCTATTCGGACCGCTTCGGCTTCGCGGAGAGCCAGCGGATCTTCGTCGCGACGGGACTTTTCGTCGTCGCGACCGTGATTTCGCTCGGCATCCACTACGCCCTCGTCCGCAAGCTCCCGATCATGCCCCTCGTCTCGGGAGCGGTCGTGGTGGTGTTCGGCGGTCTCACGCTCTTCCTGCAGGACGAGCTCTTCATCAAGCTGAAGCCCACCATCGTGAACACCCTGTTCGGGCTCACGCTTCTCGGCGGCCTCTATTTCCGCAAGCCGCTCCTCGCCATCGTGATGGACTCGATGTTCCATCTGACGGACGAGGGCTGGCGCAAGCTCACCTTCCGCTGGGCCCTGTTCTTCTTCGTGCTGGCGGCCTTGAACGAGATCGTCTGGCGCACGCAGACGACGGATTTCTGGGTCAGCTTCAAGGTGTTCGGCATCATGCCCCTCACTGTCGCCTTCGCGCTCGCCCAGACGCCGCTGCTGATGCGCTACGAGGCGGACAAGGACTCCTCCGGGGCCTGAGCTCCGCCCTGGAGACCGACCAACCGCCTGGAGGCGGGTCACGATCCCGAAGATCGGGATTCGGCGCGGGGCCGCATCAGCACGATCTCCCGGGAGACGCCTCGCAGGGGTTCGCGCGAAATCTCCTCCCAGCCGTCGAGTTCGCCCGCCGCTTCCACGGCCTCGCGGGAGGCGAGGAAATCGGCGCCCACGTGCTTCGTGGCTTGCTCGATGCGGGCCGCGATGTTGACGGGCTCCCCCAGCACCGTGAATTCGAGGCGCTCGTCGGTGCCGACCACGCCGCAGAACACCTCCCCGTGATGCACACCGACGCCGATCTGCACCGGCGGATCGAAGCCCCGCTTCTCGTTCCAGCGCTCCACGAGACGAAAGAGCGTGCGGCCGCAGGCCAGCGCATTGGCGGCATCGCGCCGGGTTTCGGCCGGCACGCCGAAGAGGAGCAGCGCTCCGTCGCCGATGAACTTGTCGACCACCCCGCCATGCCGCTCGGCGGCGCGCATCACCCGGCGCCGGAACGAGGAGATGAACACCGCGAGCCGGCCCGGATCCATGGCTTCGGCGAGACCGGAGGAACCGCGGATATCGACGAACAGGAGGGTTGACTTGAGGCGCTGGCCGGAGCGCAGGCCCGCGAGGGCTTCCTCGGAGAGAATCGGCGCGAGCTCCCGGGGCAGGTAGCGGGTGAGGTTCGTCCTCAAGGTCGTCTCCCGCACCGCACGCTCCAGGAGCGTGCGGCCCTGACGGGCGACGAGGATCAGGATGCCCGCCATGGCGAGCAGCATCAGGAGGCGGATCACGTTCGGGGGCGGGCCGAACTGGAGGGACAACTCCGCGAGGGCCGCCCGGCGCTGTCCGATCTCGACTCCGCCCGCCGAAAGGGCGATCACGGAGATCCCGCCGACATAGAGCGCCGCCACATAGGCCTGGAGCCGCGGCCGGTAATGAATCGCGCTCGCCGCGATCGCGATGGGCACGACCCAGATGACCGGGAAGGACGCGAAGAAACCGCCCGCGATCCCGGATGCGATGAGATTGTAGGCGAGGTTGCCGAGGATGAGGATCGCATCGGCGGTGGCGGTGACGACCGGCAGGAGGCCTGTGGCGAGCCGCCGGGAGGCGAGCCAATAGCTGATCGCGCCGACGAGCCCGAACAGGGTGAGGGTGACCTTCGCCGAGGCGATCTGCCGGAGAATGACCGCATCGCTCGTTCCCTGAGGGAGATCCTGCTCCGCGATGAACACGGCGACGAGGAGGAGAACCGCGATGAGGATGCGCACGAGGCCAGCGCGGCGCTCGGCGGCGACCTCGGCTTCCGCGAGAAGCTGCTGCGTGGCTTCGTGGAGCGATACCCCGCGGGGGCGCCGCCTCAGGGCATAGGTGAGCGAGGGCCAGAGAGAGAGCCAATACGCTTGGACGCGGGTGAGAGCACGCAAGGGCGGGGTCCGGGCAACCTCGGGGATCGAGAGCGGACCGCGAGTGCGGCCCCGCGTCAAGGTGCCGAGGTGAGCTTCCCCTCAAGCGCTCCGGCACGGGGACCCGCCAGCGGGTCGCGAGCGCTTCTTCCCCCCTGAGCGCCCCGAAGCGCCGCACCACGTCGAATGGGCGGGTTCGGCTCCCATCCCGTGAGCCCCGGGCGTCGCTCCAGGAAGAGCTGCCGAGGATTCAGCTCCTGCCCTCAGCGATCTAGGCGTCGCTCCGGGCGGAGCCGACCGGGTTCAGCTTCTGCCCTTGGCGCCCCGAAGGGCCGCCATGAAGGGCGACAGGGTTTCGGGGGTCAGGGGTCCCACATGCTTGTAGCGGATGGTGCCGTCGGGTCCCACGATGAAGGTTTCCGGCACCCCGTAGACGCCCCAGTCGATGGCGGTGCGCCCGTTCGGATCGACGCCCACGGCCGCGAATGGGTTGCCGAGCGCGCCGAGGAAGCGGCGCGCGTTCTCGGGATTGTCCTTGTAGTTGATGCCAACGACCCGGATTCCGGCCTCCTTGGCGAGATCCATGAGCACCGGGTGCTCCTGACGGCAGGGGCCGCACCAGGAGGCCCACACGTTTACGATCGTGGTCCGATCCTTGAGGTCCGCGGCCGCAAGCCCCGGCACCGGCTGGCCGTTCGCCTGCAGGCCCTCGAGAGCCCCGAGTTGGAACGCGGGCACGGGCCGACCGATGAGAGCCGAGGGGATGCGGGAGGGGTCGCCCGAGTAGAGGCGCACCAGGAACAGGAGCGCGAGGCCCGCGAAGATCAGCGCCGGCAGGAGATAGATCAGCCGGGCGCGGCGCGACGGTGCCTCGGCCGTGGGGGTCACCGTATCGCTCATCGGGCCGCCTGACCGGCGGTCCGACCTGCCGCGACGGGGTCCACGGGAGCGGATCGAGGGGCCTGACCGGTCGCGCCAGGCTCGAGAGGAGCGGCCTGACGCGAAGAGCGCCGGCGCGTGCCGCGGGACTCGAGGTCGGCGAGCGCGCGCAGCTGTGCGCGATGGTCGAGCACGGCGCGCAGGATCAGCCCGCCGACCACGAGGGCCGTGATTGCGTAGGAGCCCAGGATGAAAAAGGTGTAGTCGCCCATCGCCTCTAAATTCCCGGACCGAAGCCCTGCGGGAGGAATTCGAATCCGATCAGGAAGGTGTCGCCCATGGGTCAGGCCGCCTGGGCGTCGAGGCGCTCGGCCTCAAGAATCGTGAGGGTGCGGACCCGCCGGCGCAGGATTTCCGTGCGCATGCCGGCCACATGAAGCGCCACGCCCACGAGGGTCGCGCCGAGCGCCATGGCGAGAAGGGGGTAGAGGATCGAGGGATGGATCGTCGGCCCGCCCGCCCGGAACACGGAAGCCGGCTGATGGAGCGTGTTCCACCAATCGACCGAGAACTTGACGATCGGGACATTGATGGCGCCGACGAGGGTCAGGATCGACACCGCCCGGGCAGCCTGGGCCGGCTCCTCGATGGTGCGCCATAGGGCCATGATGCCGCAATAGAGCAGCAACAGGATGAGCATGGAGGTGAGGCGCGCATCCCAGACCCAATAGGCGCCCCACATGGGCTTGCCCCAGAGCGAGCCGGTGACGAGGCAGACGAGGGTAAAGGCCGCCCCGATCGGAGCTGCCGCCTTCTGGGAGACGTCCGCGAGGGGATGGCGCCAGACCAGCGTCCCGATCGCGGAGGCCGCCATGGCGGTATAGAAGAAGAGGCCGAGCCAGGCCGCCGGGACGTGCAGGAACATGATCCGCACGGTCTCGCCCTGCTGGTAGTCCGCAGGCGCCACGAACCAGGCCATGTAGAGGCCCACGGCAAGCGTCGCGGCCGCTGCGCCGACGAGCCACGGCAACAGCCGGCCCGTCCAGGCCATGAAGCGGGTGGGATTTGCGAGTTGCCACATATTGGTGCCGATGTAGAGGTCGCGCGGGCGCCTCACAATGAGGCAAATCAAACGATTGCGCGAGCCCCGCGCTTCGCTCGGTCGCGAGCACGTCGGCATGGGCATGAACCCGGCCTAGAGCTGTTTCCACTTGCGTGGAGTCATCCCTCGTCTTTGGTTTGACGCGTTTTCTTCACGTGAGCCGGATCCACCTCACTCAGATCAACGCTTCGTTTCCGAGTGGTCGCGTTTCCTTGACGTGAGCCGGAGCCACCTCGCTCGAAAACGCTCTAGTCCGGGCTTGCGCCCTACTCGCTCCAGCGCAGGGCCGCGGCCGAGGCGATGGTGCCGACGACGGCCGAGATCAGCGAGATCGCCGCAAGGATCAGGAGCGGCGTCGCGAAGGGCACAGTGCCGCCCGTGACGGCATTCGCGGCCGAGACTCCGAAGATCAGGGTCGGGATCATCAGAGGCAGGACCAGGATGGCGAGGATGAGCCCCCCGCGCCGAAGCGTCGCCGTCAAAGCGGCCCCGATGGCGCCGATGAAGGTCAGCGCAGGCGTTCCGACGAGGAGCGTCGCCACCATGGCGCCCATGGCCTGGGGCGTGAGCGCCACGAGAAGCCCGAAGAGCGGGGCCGCGAGAGCAAGCGGCAGGCCCGTCGTGAGCCAATGGGCGACGACCTTGGCGAGAACGATGGCTTCGAGCGGGGCCGGCGCGGCCCGCAGGAGATCGAGGGAGCCGTCCTCCTCGTCGCCTTGAAAGAGCCGGTCGAGGCCGATCAGCGTCGAGAGCACCGCGGCGAGCCACAGGATCGCGGGGCCGATCCGGGCTAGGAGGTTGAGGTCGGGCCCGAGCGCGAAGGGCACGAGGGTCACGATCATGAGGAAGAACACGAGCCCGAGCGCCCCCGAGCCGCCGATTCGAGCGGCGAGGCGCAGGTCGCGGGCAATCAGCGCAACGAAGGGGCGGGTCATCCTTCCCTCTCCCCTGGAGGGAGAGGGTGGCTCTGCGAAGCAGGGTCGGGAGAGGGTGAAGCGAAGGCCACAGTCCCGCTGCTGCCGGGCCCAGGCTCGTCTCGAGACGATGAGGCAGCGGGAGAGGGTTCGCGATCCTGGCCCAGCCTCCCCCTCTCCCGACCCTCGCTGATGCGAGGGCCACCCTCTCCCTCCAGGGGAGAGGGGTTTAGTGCGCGCTCAATGCGGACCTCCTGTGCGCCCTCGATGCCCAGCGCCTGGTGGGTCGCCGCGACGATGAGGCCGCCGCCGGCGAGATGCCTGGTCATGAGGTGAAGGAGCGTGGCCTGCGACGCCGTGTCGAGCGCCGAGGTCGGCTCGTCGAGCAGCCACAGGGGCCGGTGGGCGACGAGAAGGCGGGCGAGCGCCACCCGGCGGCGCTGACCGGCGGAAAGGTAGGCGACCGGCAACGGGGCCGCATGGGCGAGGCCCACCGCGTCGAGGGCGTCCCGGGGGGAGAGGGCGGGGTCGCCCAGGAGATCGCGGGCGAAGGCGAGGTTTTCCTCGGCGGTGAGCGCGGCTTTCAGGGCATCCCTGTGTCCGACCCAGTGGAGCCGCTCGGGAAGGGATGCCTCGCCGATGTCGTCGGCTCGGATCGTACCGGATTCGGGCTGAAGGCGCCCGGCGAGGAGCGCCAGCAGGGTCGATTTGCCGGCCCCGTTCCAGCCCGTGACCACGAGGGCCTGCCCGGCCGAAAGGGCGAAGGAGAGGCCGGAAAAGACGAGACGGCCGGAGCGGCGGCAGGCGAGATTCTCGACCGCGATCCTCAACCTCCCCGCCCCCTGCTTTGGATGCACCTCAGAACTGTTCCAACCCTGTAGCGAGGCTCGTCGAAATGATCTATAGGGGCACCGGCTGCGCCGCGCGCCAAGGCGTCCAATCCGCCTCGCGCGCTCAATCTCCCATCCGGGCGCCCCCGGAGCGGCGCGCGCTGATCGCGCATTCGGCCGAACAACCCGTTCGTTTGAAACCGCTCGCGAGGAGACGCCCGTGACGCATCCCAACAGCTTCCGCGCCCGTCAGACCCTTCAGGTCGGCGACAAGGAATATATCTATTATTCCCTCACCCAGGCCGAGAAGAACGGCCTCAAAGGGGCCTCCGCCCTGCCCTTCTCGATGAAGGTGCTTCTTGAGAACCTGCTGCGCTACGAGGACGGCCGCACGGTCACCAAGGCCGATATCGAGGCCATGGCGGCCTGGCTCGACAACCGCGGCAAGGCCGAGAAGGAAATCGCCTACCGCCCCGCCCGAGTCCTCATGCAGGACTTCACGGGCGTGCCGGCGGTCGTGGACCTCGCCGCCATGCGCGACGCCATGAAGAACCTCGGCGGCGATCCGCGCCGGATCAATCCGCAGGTGCCCGTCGACCTCGTGATCGACCATTCCTTCGTGACGGACGAGTTCGGCACGCCGCTCGCCATGGCGCGCAACGTGGAGCTCGAATACGAGCGCAACATGGAGCGCTACCGCTTCCTCAAGTGGGGCCAGACCGCGTTCGCGAATTTTTCCGTCGTGCCCCCGGGCACCGGCATCTGCCACCAGGTGAACCTGGAGTTCCTGTCCCAGACCGTCTGGACGCGCAAGAACGAGGCCGACGGCACCGAGATCGCCTATCCCGACACGCTGGTCGGCACCGATTCGCACACCACAATGGTGAACGGTCTTGCCGTTCTGGGCTGGGGCGTCGGCGGCATCGAGGCGGAGGCCGCCATGCTCGGCCAGCCCGTCTCCATGCTGATCCCCGAGGTCATCGGCTTCAGGCTGACGGGCAAGCTCCGCGAGGGCGTCACCGCCACGGACCTCGTGCTCACCGTCACCCAGATGCTGCGCAAGAAGGGCGTGGTCGGCAAGTTCGTGGAGTTCTACGGCCCCGGCCTCAACGACATGCCCGTGGCGGACCGCGCCACGATCGGCAACATGGCCCCCGAATACGGCGCCACCTGCGGGTTCTTTCCCATCGACGACAAGACCCTGCAATACATGCGCACCACGAGCCGCACCGCGGAGCGCATCGCCCTCGTCGAGGCCTATGCCAAGGCTCAAGGCATGTGGCGCTCCGCCGAGACACCGGACCCGGTCTTCACCGATACCCTCGAACTCGATCTCGCCGACGTTCGCCCCTCGCTCGCCGGCCCGAAGCGCCCGCAGGACCGGGTGCTCCTCGATGACGCCAAGCAAGCCTTCACGAAGGCCATGGAGACCGAGTTCCGCAAGGCGGCCGAACTCGGCCGGCGCCACAAGGTCGAGGGCACGAATTACGACCTCGGCCACGGGGACGTGGTGCTCGCGGCGATCACCTCCTGCACCAACACCTCGAACCCGAGCGTGATGATCGGCGCGGCGCTGCTCGCCCGCAATGCCAACCGCCGGGGCCTCAAGCCCAAGCCCTGGGTGAAGACCTCGACGGCGCCGGGCTCGCAGGTGGTGGCCGAATATTTCGAGAAGTCCGGCCTCCAGAAGGACCTCGACGCGCTGGGCTTCAACCTCGTGGGCTTCGGCTGCGGCTCCTGCATCGGCAATTCCGGGCCCCTCATCACGGAGGTCTCGAAGGCCGTCAACGACAACGACCTCGTGGTCTGCTCGGTTTTGTCCGGCAACCGCAACTTCGAGGGCCGCGTGAACCCGGACGTGCGGGCGAACTACCTCGCCTCGCCGCCCCTCGTGGTGGCCTATGCGCTGGCGGGCTCGATGCTCGTCGATCTCGCCAACGAGCCGCTCGGCACCGGCTCCGACGGCAAGCCCGTCTATCTGAAGGACATCTGGCCGTCCTCCAGCGAGATCCAGGATCTCATCGACCGGACCGTCACGAGCGAGCTCTTCGGGAGCCGCTACGCCGACGTGTTCTCGGGCGATGAGCGCTGGCGCGGCGTCGACGTCACGGGCGGTCTCACCTACGAGTGGGGCATGGGTTCGACCTATGTTCAGAACCCGCCCTATTTCCAGGGAATGGGGAAGGAGCCGAAGCCGGTCACGGACATCGTGAACGCCCGCATCCTCGGCCTCTTCCTCGACTCGATCACGACCGACCACATCTCGCCCGCGGGCAACATCCGGGCGGCTTCGCCGGCCGGCGAATACCTGCAGGCGCACCAGGTCGCGCCGCGCGACTTCAACCAGTACGGCACCCGCCGCGGCAACCACGAGGTCATGATGCGGGGCACCTTCGCCAATATTCGCATCAAGAACCAGATGGTGAAGGACGAGAGCGGCAACGCCATCGAGGGCGGCTTCACGGTCCACCAGCCGAGCGGAGAGCGGATGTTCATCTACGACGCCGCCATGCGCTACCAGGCCGAAGGGGTGCCGCTCGTGGTCTTCGCGGGCAAGGAATACGGCACCGGCTCCTCCCGCGACTGGGCCGCGAAGGGCACGAGCCTTCTCGGCGTCCGCGCCGTGGTCGCCGAGTCCTTCGAGCGCATCCACCGCTCGAACCTCGTCGGCATGGGGGTGGTCCCTCTTGTCTTCGAGGGCGAGACCTCCTGGCAGTCGCTCGGCCTGAAAGGCGACGAGACCGTCACGATCCCGGGGCTTGCCGGCGACCTCAAGCCGCGCCAGCGCCTGGAGGCGGAGATCAAATCGGCGGACGGCCGGGTTCAGCGCGTCCCGCTGATCTGCCGGATCGATACCCTCGACGAGCTGGAGTACTTCCGCAACGGCGGCATCCTCCACTACGTCCTGCGCCAGCTCGCGGCGTGACCCTGTCCCCTCTCCCCACCGGACCATAGGAAAACCCGAGGTCCGGCGGGGAACGCAAGTCGGGTGTTTCCGACTTGCGCCCGAGGGGCGGAGCTTCGCCCTGGGGATGACACCGGGGAACCCCTCGTGTAAGGGGGTGCGCTTCAACGGACTTGCATCCCGTGAGGGCGGCTGGGGGCCAGGGTTAAGACATCCGGCAGGCGCCGCCTCGCAGGCACGAAACACCAGGAGAGCGACGAGGATGTCCTCAACCTTCGACCGGGTCGCCGGCATCATCGCCGAGACCGCCGATATTCCGCGTGAGCAGATCACGCCCGAGAGTCACGCGATTGACGACCTCGGCATCGACAGCCTCGCCTTCCTCGACATCGCGTTCGCTATCGACAAGGCTTTCGGGATCAAGCTGCCCCTCGAGCAGTGGACCCAGGAGGTGAACGAGGGCAAGGCGCCGGCCGAGGAGTACTTCGTGATGAAGAACCTCGTGGCCCGCATCGACGCGCTCGTCGCGGCGAAGAGCGCCTGAAAATCGAAGCCGAGATGCGCCTCGAATATTTCGAGATGATCGACCGGGTCGTCGCCTTCGACCGCGACGCCCGCCGGATCGAGGTGCGCTCCACGGTGCCCGAGGCGAGCCCCGTCTTCGAGGGCCATTTCCCCGGTCACCCGCTGGTTCCCGGCGTGCTCCTCACAGAGACCATGGCCCAGGCCTCCGGCTACCTCCTGCTCGGCCTCATGGACTTCTCGCACATGCCCTTCCTCATGGGCGTCGACAAGGCGCGCTTTCGCACCTTCGTGGGGCCTCGGACGGAGCTCTCCGTCACCGCGAGCCTCGAACACGAGGGCTCGGGCTACGCGGTCACGAAGGCGCGCATCGCGGTCGAGGGCAAACCCATCGCGGACGCGGAACTGCGCTTCAAGACCATGCCTTTTCCCGCCGGTCTCGACGCTCCCATGCGCGAGCGCGCCCGCCAGATCGGCCTCCTCGCCGACGCCGCCTGAGGCGCCACCCATCCATGAAAGCCCAAGGGATTCCCATGCGCGAGGTCGTGATCGCCGATCCCTTCTTCGGGACGAAACTCCTCCCCATGCACCAGAACGGGACCGCCGGCTGGACGAGGCTCCTCCCCATGCTCCAGAACGGGACCGCCGGCTGGCTGCCCTCGAGTGAGGCCGGTGCCCATGCGTGACGTGGTGATCACCGGCATCGGCCTCGTCTCCTGTGCGGGCGAGGGGATGGAGGCGCATCTCAAGGCCCTGGATGCGGGAGGGGCTCCGCGCACCGATCTCGACACCTTCGCGCCCTTCCCGGTCCATCCGGCGGTTCCCCTCGAATGGGACCGGCAGATCCCCAAGAAGGCCGACCAGCGCCAGATGGAAGCCTGGCAGCGGCTCGGCACCTACGCGGCGGGCCTGGCGCTCGACGCCGCGGGCGCCAAGGCGGATGCGGAGCTCAAGGCCCGCATGCATCTCATCGTTTCCGCGGGAGGCGGCGAGCGGGACTACGCAGCCGACAGCGCCATTCTCACGGGGCTCAAGGGGGCAGCCGATCCCGGCGCGTTCCTGAACGAGCGCCTCATGAGCGACCTGCGGCCGACCCTGTTCCTCGCGCAGCTCTCGAATCTGCTCGCCGGCAACATCTCCATCGTCCACGGCATCACTGGAGCTTCCCGGACCTTCATGGGCGAGGAGCAGTGCGGGATCGACGCCATCCGGATCGCCCAGGCCCGGATCGCGCACGGGCAGAACGACATCATACTGGTGGGCGGCGCCTACAACGCCGAGCGGGCCGACGTGCTCCTCGTCTACGAAATGGGCGGCCTCCTTTGGAAGAAGCCGTACCGGCCCGTCTTCGAGCGTCCGGCCCATGGCGGCGGACTCATCCTCGGCAGCGGCGCCTGCTTCTTCGTGCTCGAATCCCGCGACCACGCGGAGGCACGCGACGCGACGCCCGTGGCCACGGTCGCGGGCGTGGCGGCTTCGCGCAGCCGGCGCAATCCAGGCGACGTGGCGGCAGCCCTTCAGGGCTTCTGGCGCGATCTCGGCGCGGGCTCCGACCCCGCGATCCTGTCCGGCGCGACGGGCCTGAAGGGTGCGACCGACGAGGAACTCGAGGCCTTGCGGACCCTCGCCCCCGGTGCGACGCTGCGGGCCACGGGCGATGTGGTCGGCCACGCCACGGAAGCTCAGGCGCCGATCTCCGTCGCCCTGGCGGCCGCGCTGATCGCCCGAGGCGACGTCGGGGAAGCGGTCGCGACCTCCATCGGCCATCGCCGGGGCGAGGGCGCGGTGCGCCTCGTGGCCCCGCGTTAGAGCGATCTCGAGTGAGGTGGGTCCAGCTCACGTGAAGACAACGCGACCACCCAGAAACGAGAGCTGATTCCACGTATCGAGAAACAGCTCTAGAGGAACGAGTTTCGCGGGCGCCCGATGGCGCTTCGTCAGGAGAACACCATGTCGGCAACGCGGGACAAGCAGGGACGGCCCCTCGTCGCCGTCACGGGCGTCGGCGTCTTCACCTCCGTGGGCCAGGGTCGCGACGACACCTGGGCCGCCCTCGTTGCCGGCCGCTCCGGCATCCGCCGGATCAGCCGCTTTCCCACGCAGGGCCTGCGCACGACGATCGCGGGCACCATCGACGATATCGACGTCGACCCGCTCGTGGCGCCGCTCCTCTCCGAACGCCTCGCCATGCTCGCCGCCGAGGAGGCGATCGGCCAATCCGGCATCGGCTCCAAGGGGGTCTTTCCGGGCGCCCTGTTCATCGCGGTGCCGCCCGTCGAAATCGAGTGGCCGCAGCGCCAGGCCCTGGCAGAGGCCTCGGGCACCAATGGCGAAGGCGTCACCTATGCTGACCTCCTCAAAGGTGCGGGCACGGGCCGCTTCAAGGACTGGCACGACCTGTTCCTGTTCGGCACCGTCGCGGACCGGGTCGCGGATCGTTTCGGCACGCAGGACTCCCCGATCTCCCTCTCGACGGCCTGCTCGTCCGGCGCGACCGCGATTCAGCTCGGCGTCGAGGCGATCCGGCGCGGCGAAACCGACGCCGCCCTCTGCATCGGCACGGACGGCTCCGTGAATCCCGAATCCCTCGTGCGCTTCTCCCTCCTCTCGGCCCTCTCGACCCAGAACGAGGACCCGGAGCGCGCCTCCAAACCCTTCTCCAAGAACCGGGACGGCTTCGTGATGGGCGAGGGCGGGGCCGCCCTCGTGCTCGAAAATGCCGAGAGCGCCCGCGCACGGGGCGCCACGATCCTAGGATATGTGCTGGGCTGCGGCGAGCGCGGCGACGGCTTCCACCGCACCCGCACGAGCCCCGACGGTGCGCCGATCATCGCCGCGATCCGCGATGCGCTCGCGGATGCGAATCTCGAACCCGACGACATCGACGCCGTGAACGCCCACGGCACCGGGACGCCCGAGAACGACAAGATGGAATCCATGGGCTGCATGGCGGTGTTCGGCGAGCGCATGGCTGGCGTGCCGATCTCGTCGAACAAATCCATGCTCGGCCACACCCTCTCGGCCGCGGGCGCGGTCGAGGCGGTGGTGTCGCTGCTCACCATCGCGAACGGGCGCATCCCGCCGACGATCAACTACACCATGCCTGACCCCGCGATCCCCCTCGACGTCGTCCCGAACGTGGCGCGGGACGCCAACGTCACCCGCATCCTCTCCAATTCCTTCGGCTTCGGGGGCCAGAACACCTGCCTCGTCCTGGCCGCGGAGCCGAAGTGAGCGCGACGATGCGCAATCCGTGCCTCGGCGGAACGCTCCGTGCCCTCTCCCCCTTGAGCAACAAGGGCCGGCCGGACCGGAGCACAAGTCCTCAGGAGAGCTCCGCCCGAGCCCTCTCCCCCCTTGTGGGGGAGAGCCGGAGAGGGGGGTACCGGGACACCCTCTTGGATTCCGGAAGAGATCGCCTCGCGAGCGCTTCTGTCGAAGCGCGGCCCCCCCTCCCTGCCCTCCCCCACAAGGGGGGAGGGGTGCGGCGGCACCGAAGCGCTGAAACCGTCGACCGTTCCGCGACCGGGCGGCCAAGGGCATGCTCATGACGAAGCGCGTTCTCGTCACCGGCGGCGCCAAGGGCGTCGGCGCCGCGATCGTGCGGGCGCTGGCGGAAGCGGGCCACGACGTCGAATTCACCTACCGCTCCTCGGGCGCCGCCGCGGAGGCGCTCGCCGCCGAGATCATGGCGGCGCATCCGGAGCGCCGCGTCACGGCGCGCGCGCTCGACCTTGCCGACAAGGCGGCCCTGGAGGCCTTCTGCGAAACCCTGGAGGGCGAGGCGTTCTTCGGGTTCGTCCACAATGCCGGCCAGCCCTACGACGCCCTTGCCGCCGTGATGGCCCAGGACAAGGCCGAGGCCGCCATGCAGGTGAATTTCTGGTCCCTCGCCCGCATCGCGAAGGCACTCATGCGCGGCATGATCCGTGCCCGCGCGGGCCGCATCGTCGCCATCGGCTCGGTTGCAGCGCTCCAGGGCAATCCCGGCAATGCGGCCTATGCGGCCTCGAAGGGCGCGCTGATCTCCTATTGCCGGACGCTCGCGATGGAGACCGCCAAGCGCGGCGTCACCGTCAACACCATCGCGCCGGGCTTCATCGACACCGACATGATGGCTCCCTACGCGGCCTACCGCGAGGGCATGGAGAAGCAGATCCCGCTCGGCCGCTTCGCCAAGCCGCAGGAGATCGCGGGGCTCACGGCCTTCCTGATGAGCGAGCCGGCGGCGTATATCACAGGCGCCGTCCTGCCGGTCGACGGCGGCCTCACCGCCATGATCGGCGTGCATCGTTGACCCCGAGACGCCCGTGACCCGCTCCGCCCTCGTCCCCGCTCTGCTGGCTCTCCTGACCGGACCGGCACTTCTGACCGGATCGGCTCTCGCGGCCCAGGAAACCTATCGCGTGGTCGGCATCGCCCGGGGCGATTCGCTCAACATCCGCGAGCGCCCGGATGCGGATTCCCCGGTGGTCGGCCAGATCCCCCCGAACGCCCGCCGCCTGCGCGGCTTCGGCTGCACGGACGACACCCCGAGCCGACAGGCTTGGTGCCGGATCAAGTACCGGGACAATGTGGGCTGGGTGCGCCACAACTTCCTGCGTTACGACTGATCGCGCTCTGCGAGAATCTTGACAGATGCACAGGCGCCACGTCAGTCGTGTTGCGCAATGCACACTCAACTTCCAGATGAAATTTGCATCTCTCTTGAGTCCATAGGCGCTGCGATCAGTGGAGGGCAGGTCGATCATCGGCGCGTGCTCGCCGTGGTCACCGAACTGTCTCGACTTCCAGCCGACGCCTCCCTGTGGGCCGCTGGGGAAATTTCGTATCTCGCCCGATTATACATTCCGGTCTCGTCCTGGACGGACCGAAATACGATCCTCTTGAAAATTCAGCCAGAGTTGTCCTTGATTCGTGAGACACCTAATCTGGAGTACCTCTACCTATTCCATACGACTGGCCATCTTCGTGAAGCGGCACTCGCTAAGATCGATACGCCGATTACGAGCGCGTTCTTCTTCAACAGCATCGTGTATCGCCTCAACGACTGGGCCGCGCCGGTTCGTCGGGCGGCACAAGCTTGTGCCGCCCGCGTCTTTCCGCGAACGAACCCTGAGATCATTGTAGAGGCCGCCGTCGTTCTCCTGGAGCGGTATCGCTCGTGGCGGCGATGGGGAGACGGAGCGGTGGCTCTTGAGGCGGTCTTTGATCGTCCCGACGTTGCCGAGCGGTTTGCCTCGTGGACCGCGACGACCCCGACCGGCGCAGCAACCCGGGTTCTTCGAGAGCGCCTCCGCCGCGACAGGATGGATGTCCATCTCCTGACCATCGCCGGAACAGCGGTGCAGCCGACCGTGCGGGCACTTGCCTTGAGAACGCTCATTCAGGGGCAAACCCGATCACCTGACGGTTTCGAGAAGAAATGGATCGACAAGTCGATGGGAGTGAGCCGCCGCATCGTCCGGTATCACGAGCGTCCGGTCAGCCGCCCGGTCACGATCGAGACTCTTGTTGAACTCGGGGCGGCCGATCGATCCGCCCTCGTGCGTCGCGTTGCGGCAGATGGTCTCGTGCAGCACCGCCGCTCCCTGCACAATGTGGAGGAAGTTCTTGCAATCCTGAGCGTCGACAAGAATCACGCGGTCCGCGAGCGGGCCGAGTTCATCAGACGTGAGCGCGAGGCCGGGCCAACCCCATAGCGCATAACCCGAGGCCGACTGAGTGCGGCCCGGAGCTTGCCTCTGTTCCTGCACGACCTTAAGCCCTGCCGTTGCCTCTATCGCGGCAGCGGATAGTCCCTGTCGTTCCGTGCTCCATGGATCCTGTCATGCGCTCCCTTCAGCTGTTCGGCGACCGCGATCTGCGCATCACCGAAATCGACTCGACCCCTGCGCCAGGTCCGGGTGAGGTCCAGGTGCGGGTGCGGGCGATCGGCCTCAACTACCTCGATCTCTGGGGTTTTCGCGGCATGGCCTTCGCCAAGCGCAAGCTCCCTCAGGCCGTCGGGGTCGAGGCGGCGGGCGACGTCACCGCCGTGGGGGAGGGCGTGACGCGGTTCAAGGCCGGCGATCCGGTCACGATGTACGGGGCCGAGACCTGCGGCCATTGCCGGGCCTGTCGCGAGGGCCGCGACAATCTCTGCGAGAACGTCGCGGGCATCATGGGTTTCCACATCGACGGCTTCGCCCGGGAGTTCGTCAATCGCCCCGAGCGCCTCGTGATCCCGGTGCCCGCGGGCGTCACCCACGAGGAGGCGGCCTGCGCTCCCATCGGGTTCGGGACCGTGCAGCACATGCTCTTCGACAACGCCCGGCTCGAACCCGGCGAATCGATCCTCGTGCATGCGGGCGGGTCCGGCATCGGCACGGCGGCGATCATGATGGCGAAGGCCATCGGCTGCGAGGTGTTCACCACCGTCGGCGACGACGAGAAGGGCGAACGGGCAAAGGCGCTCGGCGCCGATCACGTGATCAACTACCGCACGGAGCGCTTCGAGGGCGAGGTCCGCCGGCTCACGAAACGCAAAGGGGTCGACGTGGTGTTCGAGCATGTGGGCGCCGACACCTGGAACGGCTCGCTCCTGTGCCTCAAGCGCGGGGGGCGGCTCGTGACCTGCGGCTCCACGAGCGGCGTCTCGACCACCATGAACCTCATGCAGCTCTTCCAGCAGCAATACCGGATCTTCGGCTCCTTCGGCTGCCGGATCGAGAACATCGCCCAGTCGCTCGACAAGATGGCGGGGGGCATGAAGCCCGTGATCGATGCGGTCTACCCCCTCGACGCCTTCCAGGACGGACTCGCGCGGCTCGAGGCCCGCAAGGCCTTCGGCAAGATCATCGTTTCGTTCTAGCGATGCTTCCACTGACGTGGGCTCAGCTCTCGTTCCCTGGCGGTCGCATCGTCTTCCCGTGAGCCGGATCCACCTCACGAGATCAAGGCTCTAGGATCGAACGTGCGTCTCGGCAGGCCGATTTCGGCCTTGACGCGGGCCCCCTCCCGCGAACATGAGGCGGGAAGCCCTTTTAGGATCGGGCCGTTCGGCCCTCCAGGATTTGCGTTGAAGCGCCTTCCCTCCCCACTGACGCGTCTGACGACCGCCACGGTCGCAACCGCCATGAGCGCCCTCGTGCGCGGGCTGTTCGCCCTCGGCCGCCGGCTCGGCCCGGAGCGGTCGAGCGACCTCGGCGGGGCCCTTGCCCGGCGCCTGGGGCCGCGGCTGCCCGTGCATCGCACCGCGATCGCGAATCTCAAGGCCGCCTATCCCGACCGCCCCGAGGCGGAGCTCACGCGGATTGCCCTGCAGGCCTGGGAGAATCTCGGGCGCACGAGCGGGGAATATCCCCATCTCGGTACCCTCTTCGATTTCGACCCGGAGCGACGGGACGCGGGCCGCATCGAGGTCGAGGGGATCGACGACTTCGTGGCGCTGCGGGAGGACGGGCGGCCGGGCATCATCTTCTCGGCTCATCTCGGGAATTGGGAGCTGCCGGCGATCTGCGCAGCTCGCTTCGGGCTCGAAGCCACGGCAGTGTTCCGCGCCCCCAACGACCCGGCGGTCGCCCGCCTGATCGGGGAAGTCCGCAGCCAGACCATGGGGGGCCTCGAGGCGGCGCGCAGCGGCGCCGCCTTCGCGATGCAGGGGGTGCTGGAGCGGGGCGGTCATCTCGGCATGCTCATCGACCAGCATTTCACCCGGGGCGTCCAGGTGCAGTTCATGGGCCGCCGCGCCCTCGTGAACCCGCTTCTCGGCAAATTCGCCCGGCATTTCGACTGCCCCGTCCACGGGGTCCGGGTGATCCGCTTAGCCAACCACCGTTTCCGCCTGGAACTGACCCCTCGCCTCGATCTTCCCCGCGATCCCGACGGCGTCGTGAACGTGCAGGGCGCCATGCAGGCCATGACCGCGGTGGTGGAATCCTGGGTGCACGAGCACCCGGAGCAATGGCTCTGGATGCACCGCCGCTGGCGGGTCTGAAGCGCGGCAAGGCGCGAAGCGCGGGCTTTACGGTTCGGTCACATGGGTTTGAGATCGTCGAGAGGGCTGCCCGGCCCGGCTCGCGAATGTTGTCGGGCGCAGGATCTTTTCGGTTCGGTCACGTCGGCTCGAGAGGGTTGCCGAGGCCTGGAAGGCCGACGCAACCCGGCGCAGGATCATGCGTTCAAGCCAACGTGAGTTCCTCCCGAGGGGCGTTCAGTGGTTTCATCCATCATGACCTCACCCCTGACAGCCGCCCTCCGGGCCGTGTTCCTGACCGCCGCCACCCTTCTGGGCTCGGTCGACGTCGGCGTGGCACAGGAGACCGCGCCCCGGATGTCGACCGGGTCCCAGGTCGAAGCGCAGCGGGAGACCACCCCCAAGGCCGTGGTCGAGCTGTTCACGAGCCAGGGCTGCTCCTCCTGCCCGCCCGCGGACGCCCTCGTGGGCGATCTCGCCCGCCGCACCGACGTGATCGCCCTCACCCTGCCCGTCGATTACTGGGATTACCTCGGCTGGAAGGACACGCTGGCGCAGCCCGGCTTCACGGCCCGCCAGCGCGCCTATGCGCATCTGCGCGGCGACCGGCAGGTCTATACGCCTCAGATCGTGGTGAACGGCCACCGGCAGAGCGTCGGGTCGGACCGGGAGGGCGTCGAGCGGAGCGTCGCGGACGCCGTGATGCTGCCCGTCGAGGTGACCGCGAACGCGTCGAACGGCGTGGTGACCATCGACGTGAACGGGGCGGCCGAGCAACAGGCGCCCGCGGGCGTATGGGTCGTGCCCGTGCGCCGCACCGAGACGGTCACGATCAACCGCGGCGAGAACCGGGGCCGCAGCGTGACCTATGCCAATGTGGTGCGCGGTTTCGTGCGTATCGGCGAGTGGCGCGGCGGACACGCCCGTTTCGAGGTGCCCCTGCCCACCGCTCAGGCCGACGGCGACGGCTACGTGGTGCTCCTCCAGACCGCCGAACGCACGAAGCCGAGCGTGATTCTGGGAGCCGCGAAGAGCGCGGGGCTGTAAAACGGGCTGCCCGGTGGTGCGCAGCCGCGACTTGCGGCATTCTAGAGCTGTTTCCACTTGCGTGGAATCATCTCTCGTTTTTGGTTTGATACGTTCCCTTCCCGTGAGCCGGATCCACCTCACTCGAAAACGCTCTGGCCCCAGTTTTTCAGGCGCTGCGGCGGGCCTGCCCTGACGCCCCCGCCAGGAGGCACCCGATGACGTTCCTACCCGATGCGAGCGTGCTCCTCACCTACTCGCTCGCCTGTTTCGTGCTCTTCATCACGCCGGGCCCGGACATGAGCCTGTTCCTGGCCAAAACCGTGGCGGGTGGGCGGCAGGCCGGGATGGCCTCGATGCTCGGCGCCATGGCGGGGTGCTGCATCCATACCCTCTTGGCGGCGCTCGGCCTCTCGGCCCTGCTCGCGGCATCCGCGACCGCCTTCACGGTCCTGAAGGTAGTCGGCGCCCTCTATCTGCTGTGGCTCGCCGTCGATGCGGTCCACAACGGCTCGGCGCTCAATCTCAAAGGGCAGGCCCGCGGGCCCGTCTCGTTCCGCCGCACCGTCCTGACGGGGCTCGGCATCAATCTCACGAACCCCAAGATCGTGCTCTTCTTCGTGACCTTCCTGCCGCAATTCGTGCAGGCCGGCGATCCCCATGCGGCCGAGAAGCTCGTGTTCCTGGGCTTCTATTTCGTGGCCTTCACGGCGCCCCTGGCCGCGCTCCTGATCCTGGGGGCGGAGCGGGTGATCGCGCTCTTGAAGAGCCGCCCGCGCGTCATGCGGGCGATCGACTATTCCTTCGCGGGCCTCTTCGGCGCCTTTGCGATCAAGATCCTGGCGGCGAGCCGATAGGGCTTCCGCTCGTCGCAACGGGCCGGGCTCGTCCTGCGCCGATTGCCGCCTCAGGCGGGGCGGACCGCGGCCGCCCAGCCCATTGCCCGGCGAGAAGCCAATAGACGAAGCCCGAGAGAGCTCCGACGGCCATGAGGACCAGGGTGATGTGGGTCTCGTCCGGCGTCGGCACCCGGGCCGCGGAGCGCAGGAGCCACGGTACCGCGCCCGTGAGCAGGGCCGTTCCTCCCACATGCCACAGGAAGCCCCGCGCGCCCGCGATCTCGGTGGCGAGCGCCACGAAGGCGGGCGGGAGAACGAGGAGGGCAAAAGCAAGGCGCCCGAAGCGGGCTGCCGCTTCAAGGTCGGCGTGCGGGTCCCCGAGGGCGAACACCGTCTCGGCGAAGGCGTGAAAGCCCGCCTGCACCAGCGCCCCCGACAGGGGCGCCAGCACGGGATCAATCAAGGCGGCGACCAAGAGCGCGAAGGCGCCGGTGGCGATCGCCACCGGCAGAACGAGCGCCATGAGCAGGAGGCGGCCGATGATCCTCACGCTTCACATCCTCTCGGCTCGACGGAGCATGGAGGGGCTTGTCAGGCGTCGGAATCGCCAATGGCGTACATCCCCTCCGCCCCGATGCCGCTCTCCAGCATCATCCGGGCGCGGGCGCGCAGCTTCTCGGTCTCGCTCTTGAGCTGCCCGCAGGCCGCGAGGATGTCGCGGCCCCGGGGGGTGCGGACGGGGCTCGCATAGCCGGCGCGGAACACGATCTCGGAGAAGCGCTCGATGCGCTCCCAATCCGAGCACTCGTGTGTGGAGCCCGGCCAGGGGTTGAACGGAATCAGGTTGATCTTCGCAGGGATCCCCCTGAGCAGACGCACCAGTTCGCGGGCATCCGCATCCGAGTCGTTGACGCCTTTCAGCATCACGTATTCGAAGGTGATGCGCCGCGCGTTCGAGAGGCCGGGATAAGCCCGGCATGCGTCGAGCAGATCCTTGATCGGATACTTGCGGTTCAACGGCACGAGCACGTCGCGCAACTCATCCCGGACCGCGTGGAGCGAGATCGCGAGCATCGTGTTCGCTTGCGCGCCGAGGCGCTCCATCTGCGGCACGACGCCCGAGGTCGAGACCGTGATGCGGCGCCGCGACAGCCCCAAGCCCTCGTTGTCGGACAGGACGCCGATGGCGGCGATCACGTTGTCGGGATTGTAGAGGGGCTCGCCCATGCCCATGAACACGATGTTCGAGATGAAGCGGCCGGTATCGGTCGGCACGAAGGCGCCGTCCGGCGGGGTCTGCCCCATCCAGTCGCCGATGCGATCGCGGGCGACCACGAGCTGAGCCACGATCTCCGCGGAGGTGAGATTGCGGACGAGGCGCTGCGTGCCGGTGTGGCAGAACGAGCAGGTGAGGGTGCAGCCGACCTGGCTCGACACGCACAAGGTCCCCCGGTCCACCTCCGGGATGTAGACGCATTCGATCTCGGCACCGCGGTCGAGGGGACCCGTCGAGGGCATCCGGATGAGCCACTTGCGGGTGCCGTCCTTCGAGACCTGCTCGGACACCACCTCGGGCCGGTCGAGGGTGTAGGTCTCGGCCAAGGCCGCCCTGAGGCCCTTGCCGACATTCGACATCTCCGCGAAGCTCCGCGCCCCGCGCAGGTAGATCCAATGCCAGAGCTGCGCGACGCGCATCTTCAGGTCGCGCTCCGCGACTCCGATGGCGGAGAGACGATCCTTCAGCTCGTCACGCGTCAGGCCGACGAGCGAGGGCTGCGCCGGATTGGCGCCGGGCCTGGCCTGGAGCTCGGCGGTTTTCTCGATGCCGGCAGCGCGCGCGGCTTCGGTCGCGGCGGGCGGGGCCGCGAGCGGATCGTGTGTGGCCGAGTTCGGTGTGGCCGAGCTAGCTGTGGCGATGTCGAGCGCCGTCGCCATGGAAGAGCCTCGTTGGTTTTGGGAGCGACGCCTCATATAGGCGCAATGCGCCGAAAACGTGAGACCCTTTGAGCCCAAAGGTCATTCCGGGCGAGCGCAATCACCGAAGATTCGAACCGAACTCCGGTGGGCCCTTAAGGACACTCTTTCCGGGCCCGCTCGAGGGCTGGGGCGAACCCCGCGAGGGAATAGCGGTCGGTGAGCGAGTTGCCCCGGCGGGACTGCACCTTCACGACGAGGCTCTGGCCGCGGCTCATGGTCGAGATCGCCTGGCCTTCCTCGGCCGGGTTCCGGAGCCAGGCATTCGCCTCCTTGGTGAGGAGCGCGTAGGTCGTGGAGCCGATCGCGGCTTCGGCCGGGCTGTCCTCCTTGGTCGGAAAACCCATCACGAGCGCGATCTCGTTGCGGACGCTCTCGCCTGGACGGAACGAGACAAAGAGAAACGCCGGATCCCGGTTCACGGTTTTCGGCAGCCGGTCCTTGGGCTGGCTGAGAGCGTAGCAGATCTTCGAACGTCCGGCCTGGGCGGTATAGACGGCCCAGTCGCCATGCTCCGAGACCTTGATGGCCTGCGCCCCGAGGGGACCCGCTGCGGCAGCCGCCCCTGCTGCGGCGCCGGCGGCCGCTCCGGCGGGACGCGAGCCCGCGGCCGGTGCAGCGGGACGGTTCGTTGCGGAAGGCTGCGCCGTCGGGGCCTGCTGCGTGGCCGCTCCCGGCCGTGCGGGCGTCGCGGCAGGCCGCGTCCCGGGAGTGCCGGCGGCGGGCCGGGTCGCCGAAGGTTGCGCCGCAGGGCGGGGACCTGACGGCTGTGCGGCCGGTCCGGGTGTCGTGGAGCGGGACTGGGCGGTCTGAGCCGTAGCCGCGGGTGCGGTCACGAGCATTGCGGCGAGGGACCCCGCGCCGAGGAGCGCGATGCGGGATGGCAGGCGGAGAATCATGACGCGAACCTTTGAGACGACCCGACCCATAAAGGACAGCACGGCCTGCGTTAAGCGCGACCAAACGGCAAGGGCCGTTTCCCCTGGCAGCAATCGGCTCCTGGGTGGCGGCGGCGGCACGTGAACCGAATCCACTTTACGAGATCAATGCTCTGGCGTGATGCCTGGGAAGCCGCGCCTCGGACCCGCTTTCGCGAGTCGGGATCATGCGACCTCCCGGCCTGGATTCGCCGGTTCCGTTTCATGATGCATCGTGCCACAGTGGCGGCATGGGTTGGACCGCAAAGGCCGCAGGAGAGCCGGAGAATCACCGGCAGCGCCGCCCCGCAGGAACCGGCAGCCCGCACCGCGTCGGGGAACGAGCAGCCTGTGGTCTGAGGCCTGCCAGAGGGCTCCCGTCGGACGGACGAGCCTGGATGGAAGGACCCCAAAGGGTCTGGTCCATTGTGGGGTGGGCGAGCTGAGTTGGAGGGCCTTTGACCTCTCAGGGTGAGTTTGCCGCGTTGGTGGCGGCGGTGGCCGAGCGGCGGGATCGGCAGGCGTTCACGCGCCTCTTCGATCATTTCGCGCCCCGCCTCAACGCCTACCTCCTGCGCCTCGGCACCAATGCCGGCACCGCCGAGGAGATCGCCCAGGAGACGATGGTCACCCTCTGGCGCAAGGCAGCCCTCTTCGATCCCCAGAAATCCTCCGTGGCGACCTGGCTCTATCGGATCGCCCGGAACCGGCGCATCGACATGCTCCGCCGCGACCGTCTCGATTTTCTCGACACCAACGATCCCGTCCTGGAGCCCGCGGACGACACCGACCTCTTCGCTCAAGTCGACATGCAGCAGCGCGAGGAAGCGGTGCGGATCGCGCTCGAAGGCCTGCCCGAGGAGCAGCTCTCCCTCGTGCGCCTCGCCTTCTTCGACGGTCTCTCGCACTCGCAGATCTCCGAGCGCACGGGCCTGCCCCTCGGCACGGTGAAATCCCGTATCCGCCTCGGATTCACGCGCCTCAGGCGCACGCTGGAAGCGGGCGGCGTCGCGGAGGCGAGCTGACCGGAACGCCCACCCGACACGGCGAAGCCCGCCTCGGCCCCGCGCCGTCCCGAAGGCAAGCTTCCTCAACCCCGCGAGCGAGCCGTCACGCCGCCGTGCGGGCGCCCTCCCCCGTGGTGTCGGGGTCTCTCAAGACCTCCTGGGCCCGAGCGCGGTGCTCCATCGTGATCGATCCCGCGACGGCCGCAATAGCGGCGGCGAGGATCGCCGCGTCGTCCGTGAAGCCGATCAGCGGCAGGAAATCCGCGAGCCCGTCGATCGGCAGGACGAAATAGGCGATCGCTCCGAGAAGGATCGCCTTCACCCGGCCCGGCGTGTTGGGGTCGAGCGTGCAGAAATAGGCCGCCACCAGATCTTCCGCGAAGGGAATGTGGCGCCCGACCCGCCTGAGCTTCGCCCAGAAGTCGCGCCGCACGCCCTCCTCGTCGCCCGTGGCACGATCACCCGCAGCGTGACGCATCGCCTCGATCTCCGCCTTCGTGAAGGTCTTCGAGAATCCTTCGCTCATCTCATGATCCTGTCGATCTCCGCCTGCGTTAGGGCCTGCAAGAATCCTTCGCTCATTTCACGATCCTGCGCCGTGAGCGCCGCCTTGGCAGGTCCTTGGCAGGTCCTTGGCAGGTCCGTCCATCCGGCTTAAGAGGCCGCCCACACCCTCTAGAACAGGATCACTTCGGATTGAAGCGATCCGGCTCTGTTAAGTCCTTGTTTTACCGCATGATCTCCATCCGAAAAGTCTCCAACTTTTCGGGATCATGCTCTAGAAGAGCAGTCCGGGACCAGGAGACAACCCATGAAGCTCGACAAATCTGTGGCCGCGATCGTCACCGGCGGTGCCTCGGGTCTCGGCGAGGCGACCGCGCGGATGCTGGCTGGGGCCGGGGCACGGGTCGCCATCTTCGATATGAACGCGGAGCGCGGCGAGGCGGTTGCGCGGGAAGCCGGGATGGTTTTCTGTGAGGCGAACGTCGCCGACGAGGCCTCCGTGGATGCGGCGCTCGCCAAGGCGCGCGACGCGAACGGGGGCGAGCGGATCCTCGTCAACTGCGCCGGCATCGCGCCGGGCAAACGCACGGTGTCGAAGAAGCGCGAGACCGGCGAACTCGTCGCCCACGACCTCGCCACCTTCCGCCGCACGGTCGAGGTGAACCTGATCGGCACCTACAACATGATCGCCAAATCGGCGGTCGGGATGGCCGCGCTCGACCCCGTCACGGAGGATGGCGGGCGCGGGGTGATCGTCTGCACGGCCTCCGTGGCGGCCCAGGACGGCCAGATCGGGCAGGCCGCCTATGCGGCCTCGAAGGGCGGGATCCTCGGCCTCACCCTTCCCGTCGCCCGGGACCTCTCGGGCTACGGGATCCGCGTGATGACGATCATGCCCGGCCTCTTCCTCACGCCGATGTTCGAGAGCGTCCCGGAGGATTTCCGCAAGACCCTGGAGGCCGGCGTGCCCTTCCCGTCGCGCCTCGGCCGCCCGGAGGAATATGCCGCGCTCGTGCGCATGATCGTCGAGAACGACATGCTGAACGGCGAGTCGATCCGCCTCGACGGCGCGCTGCGGATGCAGCCGAAATAGCACCAGGCCCCCTCGGAAGGGATCAGGTTTCGCCGTCCCGGTTCCGCTCGTAGGCCTTGAGCCCCTCCGTGCCGAGCCAATGCTCGCGGCGGGACACCCAGGCCTCGTAGGCGGGGGAGAAGAGGTTCGGGGCATCGAAGGCGCCGAGTTTCATCTCCATCTCGTCGGCTTCGCGGGCGAAGACCTGCGAGCCGCAAGTAGGGCAGAAGCCGCGCTCGCTCTCGGGCACGGCGGACCAGGTCGACACCGGCCCCGAAACCGTGACGGCCTCGGCCGGGAAGATCGCAAAGGCATTGAAGGCGCTGCCGCTGATCTTGCGGCAGGTGAGGCAATGGCACAGGCCCACCCGCTTCGGCTCGCCCCGAGTCCGGAACCGCAAGGCCCCGCAGGCGCAGCCGCCTTCATGAGATGCGTTCATGGTGCCTCACAACGGCGGAGACGCCCAATTGCTTGGGCTCGGTGCTTGGGCTCGGTGCTTGGGGTCACCCCGAGCAGAGGGGCACACCTGACGACAGGCGCAGCCGCCTTCACGGCACACGCTCATGTCCGAACTAAGCCGCCGGCGAACTGATCCATGCGCTGCGCGAGTTCCACGTCGCGGCGGGTCAGGCCGTCCGCATCGTGGGTCGAGAGCGTCACGTCCACGGTGCCGTACACGTTCGACCATTCCGGGTGGTGGTTCATGACCTCCGCGGCGAGAGCGACGCGAGCCATCCAGCCGAAGGCGGCGTTGAAATCGGCGAACTGGTAGCGCTTGCGAATGGCATCCCGCCCCTCGACCATCGCCCAGCCCTCGAGGGCGGGCAGGATCTCGGCGCGTTCCGTGGGCGAGAGAGGCTTCATCGGGAGCTCCTGGTTGGGGGAGGAGATGGAGCAGGCAACGGCCGTGTCATCCCCGCGGATCGCATCGGCAACCGGCCGAGATCGGCGATCATCCCCATCACGTCCGCGGCTCGCCGGGGCCGGCGTCACGCGAAGGGATAGGCTGCCTCGACCACATAGGGCCCGCCGCCGACCGAGGCGCGCGACGAGTAGAGCAGCACCTGCGTCGCCGTGAAGACGAGCGGCAGGAAGCGGCGCTCGGCAAGGTAGCGGGCGACATCCGGGGAGGAGGCGCCCTTGAGCCGTGCGAGGGTGACGTGCGGCTTGAAGCGGCGGCCCTCCGGTTCGAGGCCGGCGCGGGTGACGAGGCGCTCCTGCTCGGCGTGGAGATCGGCGAGTTCGGGCGTCACCGCCGCCTGGGCATGGACTGAGCGGGGCTTCGAACCCCCGAAGGCCGCAAGCCCGTCCAGCGTGACTGTGATGGGCTCGCGGACGCGCCGCTCGGCCAGCGCCTGGACCAGGTCCCGGGCCAGCCCCTCGTCGATGTCGCCGATGAAGCGCAGCGTGATGTGGTAGTTCTCGGGCTCGACCCAGCGCGCGCCCGCGAGGCCGCCGCGATAGGCCGTGAGCGCCTGGGTCACGTCGGGCGGGATGGCGAGGCCGGTGAAGAGGCGGAGCATGGGAGTGTTCCGGAGGAGACGGTTTCAGGCCGCGGGAGTTCCCGTTCGTCTTGCTTCGAAGAAACGGCTTTGAACGGCCGGGAATGCCCACCCGTCACGGTGCAGGTGCTCCGGAGGCGGGCTTCAAGCGGCCAGGAGTTCCCGGCCGTCGTGACCGGCGATCGTGACGGTGCGGATCTCGCCAGCCGCAACCTCGTCCCAGAAGCGCACCGGCGTGAAGCCCTCGGTGCGCCCGAGGCGATCCGTTTCCACGAGCACCCGACGGCGGGCGCCGACCTCGGCTGCGAGATGTCGGGTCAGAGCCGCTTCGCCGGCCGAACGCAGGCGGCGGGCGCGATCCTTCACGACGTCGCGGGCGACCTGGGGCATGCGGGCCGCGGGCGTCCCCGGGCGGGGCGAGTAGGGGAAGACGTGGAGATGCGTGAGCCCGCATTCCTCGACGATGGCAAGCGAGCGCTCGAACATGGCCTCCGTCTCCGTCGGAAAGCCCGCGATGATGTCGGCACCGAACACCATGTCGGGGCGAAGGGAGCGCACCTCGTTGCAGAATGCGATCGCATCGTCCCGCGAATGGCGGCGCTTCATGCGCTTGAGGATGAGATCGTCACCCGCCTGGAGCGAGAGGTGGAGATGGGGCATGAGCCGGGGCTCGGTCGCGATCGCATCGAGGAGGTCGCGATCGGCCTCGACAGAATCGATCGACGAGATGCGCAGGCGCTCGAGCTCCGGCACATGGAGCAGGATCGCCTTGACCAGGGCACCGAGCGCGGGCTCGCCCGGAAGATCCCGGCCGTAGCTCGTGATGTCGACGCCGGTGAGCACCACCTCGCGGGAGCCGTGCTCCACGAGGGTTCGCACCTGGTCCACCACCGCGCCCATCGGTACGGAGCGGGAATTCCCCCGGCCGAACGGGATGATGCAGAAGGTGCAGCGGTGATCGCAGCCGTTCTGGACCTGCACGAAGGCCCGGGTGCGGCCACGCATCCCGTCGATGAGATGGATTGCGGTCTCCCGCACGGCCATGATGTCGTTGACGCGCACCCGCTCGGTGCCGAAATCCTGGAGCGCCGCCCAGGATTCCGCCTTCATCTTCTTGTCGTTGCCGAGGACCTGCGCGATCTCGGGCATGGCCGCGAAGGTCTGGGGCTCCGTCTGCGCCGCGCAGCCCGTCACCACGATGCGGGCGCCGGGCCGCTCGCGGGCGATGCGCCGGATCGTCTGCCGGGCCTGGCGCGTCGCTTCGGCCGTGACCGCGCAGGTGTTCACGATCACGACGTCATCGAGGCCTGCGGCCTCGGCGTGGCGCTGCATCGCCTCGGATTCATAGGTGTTGAGGCGGCACCCGAACGTGACGAGTTCGACGGCCATCAGACCGCTCCCGGGTTGGGGCGGCGCGCATGCGGCACGAGTTCGATCGTCATCATGCGGCTCCGGCAAAGAGCGCGGGCGGCAAGGTGCCCTCGTGCTCGAGTTCGACCGGACCCGTCATCAGCACGTGGTCGTCGCCTTCGCGCCATTCGATGAGAAGATCGCCGCCGGGGAGCGTCACCGTGGCGCGCCGCCCGGTGAGGCGCTTGCGGGCGGCGGCCACGAGCACCGCGCAGGCGGCCGAGCCGCAGGCCTGCGTGATCCCGACCCCGCGCTCCCAGACGCGCAGCACGATGTGGTCTGCCGCGGTCACCTGGGCGAGCGAGATGTTGGCCCGCTCGGGAAACAGGGGATGGTGCTCCAGCATCGGGCCGATGCGCTCCAGATCGTAGGCGGCCGCGTCCTCGACCCAGAAGATCGCGTGCGGGTTGCCCATGTTGACGGCCGACGGCGTGTGCAGGATCGGGGCATCGATGGGCCCGATCTGCAGCTCGATCGTGCGCGTGTCGGGAAAGGGATCGCGCAGGGGAATCTCGTTCCAGGCGAGCCGCGGGGCGCCCATATCGACCGTGAACATCTGGTCGGAGATCCGCTCGGCTGGGAGGAGGCCGGCCCGGGTTTCGAGGACAAGCGCGCTACCGTGGGGGCGCGCCATCACGGGGTCCGCCATCATGGCCCAGGCGACGCAGCGCGTGCCGTTGCCGCAGGCGCCGGCTTCCGAACCGTCCGTGTTGTAGATGCGAAGATAAGCGTCCGCGCCGGGCGACACCGGGTCGTGGAGGACCATGAGCTGATCGAAGCGGGAGCGGGGGTCGGCGGCGATGGCCCGCGCCTCATGGGGCGAGACCCGCGCTGACGTGCCACGTAGATCGAGGACGGTGATCGCGTTGCCGGCGCCGTTCATCTTGAGGAAGCGGCGGTTGGACAAGGGGCTCATGACGCTCGGACCCGCGGGTTTAGGAAAGGGGGCCGCGCTCGGGGCCCGTTCAGTCGAATAACGGCCTATATGGCAAAGAGCCGCCGGAAGCGCGAGCCCCGAGGCCTTATCGAAGCTCCATGCGCGGCGCTATGGCAAAGACCCGCCGGAGTCGCGAGCCCTCTGGGCTTCGGGGCCTCAGGCCGTGGCGATCGACGGCCAAGGGCCGCCGGTCCCGAGACCCGTGCCACGGTCTCGCGGCGGGGGCGGGCAAGGCCTATGCTGACCCTCAACCGGGCGATCCGATTCGCCAGTGACCCCGCAAGACCCCATCAGGATTCTCCATGAGTGCTCACTCGAAGCCCGTCCGTCGCGGCGCCCTCGCCGCCTTCATGGCTCTCGTCGCCACGGCCGCGCTCGCTCAGGTCACCCCCGGCGGCACGCCTTCCGGCAGCGTCGGGCGCCCGCCGCCGGTGGAATCCGCACCCCTGCCGCCGCCGTCCGGCTCCCCGGCGCCTCAGGGGATGCCGAGCGCTCCGTCGGCTCAGGGGACGCCACCAGCCCAGGCCGCTCCCGCGACACCGCCGGCTTCCGGCGCCACGGCGCCGACGCGCTACAGCTCCGCCGGGCGTCCCACCCTCGTCCCGCAAGCGGGCGATCCCACCGATGTCGATCAGGTGACGCTGCCAGGGAAGCCCAGCGCGGTGTTGGCCGGCACCAGCACCTGGGACGACGGCTTCAAGACCCTCCAGAACGCCTTCCGGACGATCGAGGACGCCCTCGTGCAGGCCGGGATCGCACCGGCCGGCAAGCCCCTCACGGTGTTCGTCGAAACCGACGATCTCGGCTTCCGCTACGAGGCCATGATCCCGATCCCGGAGGCGCCGGCGGGCCGCCCGTCGCTCACTCCCGAGGTCCGCTTCGGCCGCACGCCCGAGGGCGCGGCCATGCGCTTCGTCCACAAGGGGGCCTACGAGGACATCGACGAAACCTACGAGACCATCACGGCCTATCTCGACGCGAAGGGTATCGCCGTGAGGGATTCCTTCATCGAGGAATACGTGGCGGACCTCACCGAGCGCACGGATCCGAACCTGGAGATCAACATCTTCGTGCAGCCGAAGTAGACATGTCGTCATGCGTGCCACAGGACCCGACGGTCCAAAGCATGATCCTGAGACCCTGGAGACCCTCCGGACTCATCCGGTGACATGAGGATTGCGGGGCCCGAACCGATCCGACCAGAACGGATTGGGCTCTACGCCGTCTGGGCCGCCGGCTCCTCGTCGCTTCGATCCTCCGAGAGCTGAAGGCGGTGCAGGCGGGCATAGGTGCCCCGCCGGGCAAGAAGTGCCTCGTGGGAGCCGGTCTCGATCACCCGGCCGGCATCCATCACCGCGATCAGATCGGCCTCGCGCACCGTGGAGAGGCGATGGGCGATCACGAGCGTGGTCCGCCCGCGCATGAGGGTCGAGAGCGCCCCCTGGACGAGGCGCTCGCTCTCGGCGTCGAGAGCCGACGTGGCCTCGTCCAGGAGGAGGATGGGGGCGTCCTTGAGGAAGGCGCGGGCGAGCGAGATCCGCTGGCGCTCGCCCCCGGAGAGGCGGCCGCCGGCGGGGCCGACCCGGGTCTCGTAGCCCTGGGGCAGCGCCGCGATGAAATCGTGCGCGGCCGCGGCGCGCGCCGCAGCCTCGACCTCGTCCGGCGTGGCGCCGGGGCGGCCGAAGGCGATGTTGGCGCGGATCGTGTCGTCGAAGAGGGTGACGTCCTGGCTCACCACCGCGATCGCGGCGCGCAGGCTCTTCAGCGACACCTCCCGGACATCCTGTCCGTCGACCATGACGGTGCCGCCGCTAACGTCGTAGAGGCGCGGCACGAGCGACAGGAGGGTGGATTTTCCGGAGCCGGATCGGCCAACGAGCGCCGTGGTGCGGCCGGCCGCGGCCACGAGATCCACGCCATCGAGAGCCGGCCCCCTCTCGCCATAAGCGAAATGCACGCCCTCGAAACGCACCTCGCCGCCTTTCAGAACGAAGTCCGGCGCGCCCGGCCGGTCGGTCACGGCGGGCGCTTCGTCCATCACCGCGAAAGTGCGCTGGAGGGAGGCCACCGCCTCCTGGGCGACCGCATGGAGGTTGCCCAGCGCCCGGAGAGGCTGGGCCGCGAGGATCAGCGCCGTCACGAAACCGGTGAAATCCCCGATCGTGCTCTCGCCCGTCTGGATGCGCCAGCCGATCAGCACCAGAACGCCCGCCACCGCGAAGCCGGCGCCGACTTCGAGGAGCGGATCGAGGCGCCCGCGGGCATTGGCGGCCTTCATGCGCAGGCGCCGCACCTCTTCGAAGGCCCCCGCCGCGCGGCCTTTCAGATAGCCTTCGAGCCCATAGGTTTTCGCCACCCGGGCACCCGCGAGGCTCTCGCTCACGAGGCTGGCCATGGAGCCGATCTGCTCCTGGGTGGAGGTCGCCACATGCCTGAGCTTCTTGCCGATGCTGGCGATCGGCTGCGTCACGAGAGGCGCCACGAGGGCGGCGGCCAGCGTCAGCACCGGGTCGATCCACACCATTGCGACGACGAGCGCCGCGACGGTGGCGACCTCCCGGAGGAACACCGTGGAGAGGCGCGTAAGCAATTCCTTGATGGCCGTGAAATCGCTCGTGAAGCGCTGCGTCAGGGAAGCGGCGCTCTCGCGCCCGACCTGCGCGAGATCGGATTCGATGAGATGACCGTAGAGCGCCGTCTGCATGTCGGCCTCGATGCGGGTCACCACACGGTTCGTGAGCACGGTGAGCCCAAGGAGCGAGAAGCCCTTCACCGAGGTCACGGCGATCACATAGAGGGGCGCATAGAGGATCGCCTGCTCGTTCTTTGCCGAGAACGCATCGAAGGCGGCCTTGATGAATACCGGATAGAGGCCCGTGGCCGCCGCGACGAGGATCACGAGAACGAAGACCATGGCGAGCTGGCGCGCATGGGGGCGCATCCAATCGCGCCAGAGGCGCCGGGCCAGGGGCAGGGTGTCGCCCGTGAGAAGGGAACGGCGGGCCATGGGCGGTGGAAACGATCCTTCGCGGCAAGGGCGCGGGCGCGGGTAAGGGCGCGGCGGAGGCGACCCGGTAGCATGGGGGCGGAGATGGCCGCAAATGCGGCGGGAAGCCCTCGGGGTCCAGATCAGCGGAGGTGAACGGGCAGCGGGCTGGTCAAGCCGGCCAAGTCTGATACACGGCCCCGGTTATCCCTGAAATCCTTGCCGATGCCGCACCGCCAGATCCTCGCCCTCTCCTGCCCGAACCGCCCCGGGATCGTGGCTGCCGTCTCGACCCATCTCTACGAGGCCGGCTGCAACATCCTCGACGCGCAGCAATTCGACGACACGGAAACCGACCGCTTCTTCATGCGGGTGGAGTTCAACACGGTCGAGGGGCGGGGTTCGGTCACGGCCTACCGGGAGGGTTTTCGCCCCGTCGCGGAGCGTTTCGCAATGACCTGGACGCTCCGCGAAGCCGCAGAGCGGCGGCGGGTCGCGCTTCTCGTGTCGCGATTCGATCATTGCCTCGCCGATCTCCTCTACCGATGGCGCATGGACGAACTCCGGATGGAGCCCGTCGCGGTGGTCGCGAACCACCCGCGGGCGACCTACGGCCATCTGGATTTCGGAACCGTTCCCTTCCATCACCTCCCCGTCACCAAGGACACCAAGCTGGAGCAGGAGGCCGCGCTCTGGCAGGTGATCCGGGACAGCGGCGCCGAACTCGTCGTGCTCGCCCGCTACATGCAGGTGCTCTCCGATGGCCTTGCCGCGAAGCTCACCGGGCGCTGCATCAACATCCACCACTCCTTCCTGCCGGGCTTCAAGGGCGCGAAGCCCTACCACCAGGCCCATATTCGCGGCGTGAAGCTCATCGGCGCCACGGCGCATTACGTGACCGGCGACCTCGACGAGGGCCCGATCATCGCGCAGGACGTCGAACCCATCTCCCATCGGGATACCCCGGAGGATCTGACCCGCAAGGGACGGGACATCGAGCGGCGGGTGCTGGCGCGGGCGGTGCGCGACCACCTCGACGACCGGGTGTTTCTCAACGGCCGGAAGACGGTGGTGCTGGCCGGATAAGCAAAAGGGGCGCCGAAGCACCCCTAGAGCTGTTTCCACTCAGGTGGAATCAGCTCTGGTTCTTTTGGTGGTCGCGATTTCTTCCCGTGAGCCGGAGCCACCTCACTCAGATCAACGCTTCGTTTCTGAGTGGTCGCGTTTTCTTCACGTGAGCCGGAGCCACCTCACTCGAAAACGCTCCAAGATTGACGAAACCGTGAGGGGTCAGCCCCGGCGGCCCCGCCCCGCGACGGTCTTCGCCGGACCGATCACGAAATCCGCATAAGGGACGCTGCTCGCCGCACCCGTGGTGGTGGACACGAAGCCCCGGTTCGTCTGGCGCGAATGGGTCGTGAAGCCGCTCTGCGCGAGGAGCACGACACCGGAGCGCTGGTTGTCGAGCACGTAATCACCCCGGTCGGTCGCGACGCTGAGCACCGCGTGGGCCTCGCCCTGCGCATTGGTCCCGACGATCACCGAGAGGGCGGAGGCCGGAAAGCCGCGCCGCACCAGCATCTGGCGCTTCAACAGCGCGAAGTCCTCGCAGTCGCCCTTACCGTTCGTCGGAATGCGCCACACGTCTTCGCGCCCGTACTGCTCGCTGTCGGAGACCTCCTGGACGGTGGCGTTGACGTGGTTGTTGATCTCTTGGAGCAGGCTCATGCGCTCGGGCGTGAGCGCGACCGCCGCGCCGGAGGGCTTGGCTGCAGGCGCGGCCGTCTGGAGGCCGATGAACAAGGCGAGCAGGCAGCCCTGCGCCGCGATCCGAGAAAGTGCCCCCACGATCGTCCCCCTTCGAGCTGCGTCCCCCTGACCGAGGACCGGCTCCTTCGTTTGGGCGGTCGCACTGGCGGCGAGCCTGACCCATGGCGTCCGAGAACGCTCCCGCGTCTCGGTCGGATGGGCCGTCCGGCTTGTGGTTCCCGTGTTCTGGCCCACCGACAGACGCGTTAGGCCGGCCCGGTGTGGCAAGAATGAGGCCTATGCTCAAGGTGTCCTCGCAGGCACGACCTTGGACGCGAGGACTTGGCCGGAGAGGGACCACCTTCCCGCAAGATATCGCCGCTTGGCGGAGCATTCCTGCTCCGCCAGGACTTTGCGTTGTCCGAAGAGATCTTCAGCCGGTGCGGTTAGTGCTTGTGGGCCGAAGGTTTCTACTTGGCCCGCGTCCAGGTCTGCCCGCCGCAGAGGACCCCCAGAACGCAGCCTTCGACCCGCAGGGTGTTCTGATTTTGAAGGCTGATGTTCGAGGAATAGCTCCGGCCCGACTGGGGATCGAGGATCGTTCCCTGCCAGCGGTTGGGGCCTGCAGGCTTCATGTCGCGCAGGATCTCGGTGCCGATCTGGTCGCCGCCCTTGGACCAGGACACAGCCCCGCAGACGGACCGGCCGCAGGGTTGGATCGAGATCTTCGCGACGTTGTCCTCGACGAACCACTCACCCACGACGGGCGGCGGAGGCGGCCCGGGAGGAGGGCTTGGCGGCGCGGGCGGGGCCACCGGCGCCGTGGGCGGCGGCAGGCGCGCGACCTCGGTTCCGACCCGCGGAGCGGGATCGGCGGCGGGCGCGGGGGGCCGGCCCGGGGGCGGAGCCGGATCGGGCGGCCGGGTCGACGAGGTCGCATCCGTGGGCCCGGGGCGCTGCGCCGGTCCCCCAGGAGTGCTGGGAGTGCTGGGAGCCACAGGCTCCGGGGCGACCCCGACCATGTCCCGGGCGGCCGGCGCTCCGGGAGGTCCTGGAGGACCCGCCGGTCCGGGCGGGCCCGCCGGGCCGGCAGGCCCTGCCAATCCCTGAGGGCCGGCCTGCCCGCAATCGCTGACCACGGCGCGCTGCCGCTGGGTTGGCGTCTTGAGGGTGACCACGCAGGTCGCGGGGTGATGAATGACCTTGAACTCGAAGCGCCCGCGGCTGTCCGTGACCTGCACGAACTCGTCCTCCAGGGTGATCGGAGCGTTCACCTCGTCGGTCTGGCCCACGACCCAGAGGGCGCCTTGCGCAATGCGGGCGCCGCTGATGCCGATATCGGCCCGGGCCGGCAGAATGCCGCCCGCCAAGCTCCCGGCGACGAGCACGGCGAGAGCCGTCACGCCCGTGCGACCGAAGGGGTTGGTATCAGGATTCCGGGTCGACCGGGCCGGACCATGCCGGCCGGATCGAGCCGGTCCCTTCGCCATCATGTCTAGACCACGCAATGAAGACTCCTTGCGTGACGCGCCCTCGGGCGCAGCACCTGAGAACCTAGGCCGCGCCGGTTGGAGCGGATCAGGCTCGGTCAGCGATTGTTCCACCCTTTGGTCCCGAAGGATCCGCGACCCTTCGGGATCACGTTCTCGACCTTACCGCATCTGACGGGTGCGGTAAGCCATGATCGCGTCCTGGGCGGCCTGTCCGCGCGCCATGTCGATGCAGCTGTCGACCGTGCAGCCGCCGGCCTGCCCGGCCTGGATGGCGGCCGCCAGGACCGCCCGCAACTGAGCGTCGCACGACTGGACGACCTGCTGGCCGACCTGCGTCTCCGGGGTGTTGGCCCGCGCCAGCCGGTTGATCACGGTCTGGACGCATTGCTCCATCGAATTCCGAGACGGGGTGCCCTGCATGGCGGCATTCTGGGCGAAGGACGGAGTTGCCGGGGCCAGAGCGAGCGCTGCAAAGGCGGAAGCCGTCAGGATTCGGGAGAGGGAAAGGCGCATGGAAGGTCCTTAAGTTGTGGTTGCAAGCACGAAAGGTGGGTACCGGAAGCAATCTCGTTCGCAAAGGCTCAGGTCTCGGCCTCCGGCCCGGGGTCCGCGAGGCGCCGCCTACGGGGAGGGGGCTGGTGTGTTCCCATCCCTCCCGGCGTTCGGCTTCCCCAACGATACCGGCTGTCGAAGCGCAGACGCAATCAGGCCGCTCCCGATAACATGATCCCGCAGGGTCCGTTCCCTAACCTTGGCGATGTGGCAAATCGGCGGCAGGCGGATGCGACATCTGAGGCGCGGTCCCGGCCTGGCGGGAGCTGGAGCCTGGGTCCGCTCGCACGAGGCGGCCGACCTCAAAGGCCTGGATCTCCAAGGCGCGGATCTCGAAGCCCTCGGGCAAAAGGATGCCGCGGTTCGCGCTGGGGAGACAGGCGCGGCCCGCATTTGTCGACAGCCGCGTCTGTTCGCCGAGTCCCGACCTGCAGGGTCGCTCGACCGAACGACGGAGTGCCGGGCCACGTTTCGACGTGGTCGCCGCGATCCCTTGTCATGCGTCATCGGCGAGAGGCTAAGGCTCCGGCGGGCTTGGCCGGGCGGCCGATGTCGAGACCGGCACTCGTGAGGAACGGACCCGACCCGCTCTTCGGCTGCGAGAAGGCCGCGTTCCTCACATCCCGCCGGGAGAGTTCGCGGCTTGAGGGCGGGGGCAGCGGGGTTCGATGTGGAAGGTCGGATCTCTGACCTGCCGCAGAAGCGCCGGAATGATCTCGCGATAAGCCTCCAAAAGGCCCCTGCTCGGCGGCGGCAGATCGTCCTTGATGGCGGCATGCAGAGCCGGCAGGGCGTGATAGGGGACCGCCGGGAACATGTGGTGCTCCACGTGATAGTTCATGTTCCAGTAGATATAGTTCATGTTCCAGTAGATGAAGCGGAAGACCGGATTCATCGTCACGGTGCGGCTGTTCAGGCGGTAATCGTGCACGTCCTCGGCGAGCCCGGCATGCTGGGTGATCCCGAAGATCACCTGTAGCCAGGCCCCGTAGAAAGTCGGCAGGCCGACGAGCATGAGGGGCAGCATGCTTCCCATCCACACGGAGAGGAGCCCGACCAAGGTCAGGATGAGGAGGTAGCATCGCGCCACCCTGTAGACCCTCGCGCGCTTGCCCATCGGGATGAAGGTCGCCTCCTCGGCGCTGAGACGGCCGGCGGCATGGAGAAGGATGCCTTTCAGGGCATGGAAGCCGGAGACCAGCCCCAAGAGGTCCAAGGCGATCTTCGGCAAGTTCGGCGGCCGCTTCACGCCGATCTCGGGGTCGCGCCCCACGATGATGGTTTCCGCATGGTGGCGGGCATGGCTCGAACGCCACACGTCGGGCTCGCGCAGGATCATGAAGCACGCGATCTGATACACGACGGTGTTCATCCACCGGGTCCGAAAGGCCGTGCCATGCCCGCATTCGTGCCAGCGGGAATCCGACGCCGATCCGTACAGGACGCCGTAGACCGCGAAGGCCGGAACCGAAAGCCAGCTCCCCCAGAAGGCGACGCTCGCGAAACCCGACAGACCGAGCAGGGAGAACCAGATCAACGTGTCGCGGATCGCAGGCCCATCCCGGCGCGCCATGAGCTGCTTGAGCTCCTCCCGCGCGATCGGGGACCGATACCATCGCGGCGATGCGAGGCCGCTCTGGAGGGCTTTGACCCCCTCCGGGCCCGTAAGCCTGTAATCGCGACCCTCGGGCCTGCGGGTTCCGGCATCCTGCTGAATCATTTCGGTCGGCCTCCGCCTGAACTGGAGGGTTCCACGGGTCGCGGCAATGCTAGGTAGAAAGTAGTCGATGCCGGAGCGATTGGCTATCCGCGCTCCATTCCGGCAGAAGGCCGTCGGTGGTGCCCCTCTGCGGAGATCACGGACCGGTTTCGGCCGCCTGGCTGAGGAAACAGTCCCGGAGTGAGCCGAGCTTGGGAGCGACCGCCCCCTTCGCCCCCTCGGGACGTTGGCGTAGGCCGGACCGGCGGTCGCATGTCGCCCTGAGATTCAACAATTTACATTTCTAATTCATAAATTTATATAACTACGAGGAACAAGGCGGAGCGCAGCGGAGGTGGAATGGCCGGCACCCTGAGCACCCTCGGCAGCCAGATCGTCGATGAACAGAACAATGCGGTTCGCCTGACGGGCGTCAACTGGTTCGGGATGGAGACGCATCTGGGCGTCCCGGACGGGCTGCACACCCGCGGCTATCGCGCGATGATGGACCAGATGGTGGAGCTCGGATTCAACGTGATCCGGCTACCCTTCTCCTCGGCTGCGCTGCACCCGGGCGCGAACCCGGCCAACGGCGCGATCGATTACGCCCTCAACCCCGACCTCCAGGGCCTCACAAGCCTCGAGGTTCTCGACTGCATCGTGGACTACGCGGATGAAAAGGGGCTCCGGATCATCCTCGACAACCACCGGAGCACCCCCGGGGACGGGCCCGAGAACAACGGCCTCTGGTACACCGACGCGTACCCCGAAAGCCGCTGGATCTCGGACTGGCAGACCCTCGCGCAGCGCTACGCCGACGACCCTTCCGTGATCGGCGCAGATCTCCGCAACGAGCCGTTCGCCGGGACCTGGGGCGGCGGCAGGGCGACGGACTGGGCCGCCGCTGCGGAGCGGGCCGGCAACGCCATCCATCAGGTCAATCCAAACTGGCTAATCTTCGTGGAAGGCGTCCGAACCCACGGGGGTCAGGACTACTGGTGGGGCGGCAATCTCAGCGGCGTCAGGAACCGCCCTATCGATCTCACCATCGACAACAAGGTCGTCTACGCCCCCCACGACTACCCTCAATCCGTATTCCCGCAGCCCTGGTTCGACAGCCCGAATTACCCCGATAATCTCGCGGCGATCTTCCGCCGGATGTGGGGGTACATCGCGGAGGAGAACATCGCGCCGGTGTTCCTCGGCGAAATCGGCTCGCGGCTTCTGACGCAGAACGACCGGAACTGGCTCGAGAAGCTCCAGGCCTATCTCAACGGCGACTTCGACACCAACGGCACCATCGACTTGGCCGCCGGCCAGCGCGGCATCGGTTGGGCCTGGTGGTCATGGACGCCCAATTCCGGCGACACGGGAGGGATTCTCTCGGACGATTGGCTGAATGTGGACCAGAACAAATACCAGGAGATCGTCGAGATCCTGGGCGACCCGGTCCCCACCTTCAAGATCATCAGGGGAACCGACAATCCCGATACTCTCCTCGGCAGCGATGGCGCTGACCAGATCTTCGGCATGGGGGGCAGCGATAAACTCCACGGCCGGAGTGGCAACGACGAGCTTTTCGGCGGCAGCGGCGACGACGCGCTGGATGGCGGGACGGGCGCCGACTGGATGGTGGGAGGTGTCGGGAACGACTCTTACATCGTCGATCACGCGAGCGACCGTCCCGTCGAATGGTCCGGCCAGGGTATCGATACGGTCAGCGCGACGATCAGCCATACGCTCGGCGCCCATGTCGAGAACCTGCTTCTTCAGGGCGCCTCGGCGCTGAACGGCATCGGCAACGATGCCGCCAACACGGTGACCGGCAACAAGGCCGCCAATCGCCTCGACGGCGGCACCGGCAGCGACCAGCTCGACGGTCAGGACGGCGACGACATTCTGCTGGGAGGAACAGGCAACGACATCCTGCGCGGTGGAACGGGACAGGACCATCTGTCGGGCGGGGCGGGCGCCGATACCCTCGATGGAGGGGACGGGTTCGACTACGCGCGCTACGACGATGCGGGCCACGGGAACTTGAAGGTTTCTCTTGCCAAGTCCGCGCTCAATACGGGCGCTGCCGCGGGCGACCGGTTCGTCGGGATCGAAGGACTCGTCGGGGGATCGGGACACGATGTCCTGTATGGGAACGCCGCGAAGAATCGGCTGTATGGGCTTGGCGGCAACGACAGCCTCTTCGGCTCCACCGGCGGCGATACCCTGCATGGCGGCGCGGGGTTCGATTACGCGCGGTTCGACGAGGCAGGTTCCGGCGGCGTGACGGCCGACCTTGCCAATATGGTGGCGGGCAGAGGAGCTGCCGCGGGGGATCAATTCGTCGAGATCGAAGGCCTGTATCTCACGGGAAAGAACGACGTCGGTTACGGCAACGCCACGAGCAATCGGCTCGTGGGACTGGGCGGCAACGACAGCCTCCACGGCCGGAGCGGCGGCGACATTCTGCTCGGCGGATCTGGTGCCGATCTCCTCTCGGGCGGGACAGGGCAGGACACCTTCGTGTTCAACACCGCCCTGGGGCCGGGCAACATCAATTCGATCAAGGATTTCAGCCGCCTCGACGACACGATCCAGATCGAGAATGCCATCTTCAAGGGCCTCGCATCCGGTGCCCTCTCGTCCCAGGCGTTCCGCATCGGCCCCGCCGCCGCGGATGCATCGGACCGGATCGTCTACGACAAGGCAACGGGGGCTCTCCTCTTCGACAGGGACGGCAATGGTGCGGCTGTGGCGATTCAGTTCGCCACGCTCAAGGCAGGCATCGCCGTCACCGCCGCGGATTTCTTCGTTATCTGAGAGGGGCCTGCATCGGCCTCGACCGCCTTGCTCCCGTGCGGCGCGCCACAGGGTGCGAGGCGGAATTGTCGGACGACATGGGGGAGCGTTCCGGCAGGCCGCAATGCGCTCGATCACAGTGCCCCGTTTCCGAGTTTGCAGCCTCGCACTCGCAGCCATCCCGATCGGGTTGAGATGGACCGTGGAGGCGCGCGAACATGGCGGTTCTCAATCGGCACAAGGCCTGCCGACGCCCGATCCGGGAACGAGGTCCATGATGAACGGTTATTCAGACAGGCAGGCCGCGTTCTCGCCCCTTCCAGCGATGAGGCCTCTTGTGAACTCGCATGAACTCACTTGCATGAACTCACTTCCGAGAACCCGGCCTTGAGCCGGGTTCTTTTCTGTTGAGTGCTGCGCCCTCAACCTGCGGGCCTGTCGGCCCGATAACGCCCCGGCGCGCACCCGTCCCTCTGCCCGCGGCGGCGCTCGATCCATGCCAAGCGTCGGGAACATATGCCCATTTTTCCGGTTGCTCTTCCTGATGCGGGCTCATGTCGGAGCCCGATCACGTATGGGAGGTTACAAGATGCGTTTGGCATTTCTGACGACGGTTGCTGCCGCGACCCTGTCCCTGAGCGTGGCCGCTCTGGCTCAGTCCAGTGGCGGCGCTTCGGGTGGTGCCGCGGGTGGTGCATCCGGCGGCGCGTCGGCGACGACGGGCGGGAGCGGCGGCGGTGCCGGAGCGTCCGGCGGTGCCGGAGCGTCCGGTGGTGCCGGAGCCTCCGGGAACCAGCAGCTTCGTCCGCAGAGCGGCGCCTCGGGTGGCACTCAGCAGCAGGGCACGTCTGGAACGGCGTCCGGTCAGCAGCAGCAGGGCACGTCTGGAACGGCGTCCGGTCAGCAGCGGCAGGGCACGGGCACGGCTTCCGGCCAGCAGCAGAACACGACCGGCTCCGCGTCGACCACGACGCAGTCGGGCACGACGGGTTCGGTGAGCAGCACCGGCTCCGTGAACCTGACGACCGAGCAGCGCACGCGCGTCGTCCAGTCTCTGTCGACCGTCAACATTCGCCCGGTTCAGACGAACGTGACCGTGATGGTGGGACAGACGCTGCCCACGACCGTGACGGAGCTCGTCGCCTGCCCCGAGACGCTGGAAAGCCTGATCACCGGCATCCGTGACTGCCGCGTCGTGCTCATCGGCGATCGCTACTACATCGTCGAGGGTCCGACTCGCCGCGTCGTCACCGTGATCGAGCGGGCATCGTAACGCCGGATGACCGCCATGGCCTCAAGCGAGGCCGGCGGTTCCTGAAGCGCTAAAGACAGAGCCCCGCTGGCGAGCCCCGCCGGCGGGGATCTCTGCTTTGGTGCACGGCTCCTCGACCGCGACGACGGCGGGGCCTTTGGAGCGACCCCCCATGATCCATCTCCTCGGCGGAGTGGATCAGGTCGGACCCCAGCTGCGGTATCTCGACTCCGGTTTCACGTTAGACGCTTTGGAGAGGACCTCCGGCCGCTTCGTGCCCGGACGACCCGAGAGGTCTGAGACGACGACAAGAAAAGGAGCGGCCAAGGACCGCTCCGAGTCGGGGGAGAACAGAGGAAGTAACGGAGAGATCATACGTGCTTTCCCTTGCGGAATCTGTAACGGCAAAGACACACCCGGCTGGGGAATGAACAGAAAAATCGCTCCACGGAACGTCGTGAGGCACGCGATGGATCAGCCGAAAAGCGAGAGGCCCCCGAGGCGGCGGCCCTCGCAAGCAGGCTCACTTCGACCTCTCATCAGAGTTTCCAGCGTTCCTTGGCCTCTCCTGGACGGGACACGATGATGGTGTCGAACTGTCCGGTGGTGTTGCGCACCCGAACGCCGATGCCGAACGTGTCGTGGATCGGGTGAGCCCGGCTTTCGTTCGCAACTTGACGGGATAGGGCTCCTAGAGCGTCAGACCGTTCAGGGGACGCACCATCGACGGCTTCGAGTTGGCTTCAGGAATGCAAAGGTGCAGACCTCATCGGATCCGACGTCTCGTCCGAAGCCCCTGAACTCGGATGTGGCTTCCCTTCGTCTCGAGCGCACATCCCCGCACGATGTGGCATTCCGCGAGGGGTGAAACCGTGGCTTGGAAAACAGGCATCGGCGGTGACGGTGTGAGCGCCAAGGAAGGTGCTTCGCAGGAGTTTGAGACCGGCGCGCTTCGCCGATAATGTGCTGTTGCCCATCAACCGATCCATTGCACACCGAGCAGCCTCATGAGCAAGCCTCCCAGCCGTCGCCCCTCGGATCCCCGGCAAGCCGCCGAGGCAGCCTTCAAAGCCGCCACCGCGCAGCAGCCGCGCGGGCCGGACATCACCCCGAAATCTCTCGCTGTCCCTGGCGCCAAGGAATTGGTGTCTCTCCGGATTGACCGTGACGTGCTCGAGCATTTTCAGGGTGAAGGGCCGGGCTGGCAGGAGCGGATCAACGCGGCGCTTCGGAAGGCTGCGGGCTTGTAGAACTGGTACCGACCGATGGGGTCGCTTCGACCCGTGACCCACACCTGGAAAGCTCTCAGGAAATCAGCTCAACGCGCTGCGACTCCTTGCAAGCGCATTTCGGCAAGCGCGTTTCGCATCATGAGCCTCTCATCAATCGGGACGTCTCAGGGGAATCGAGAACGTCTTGACCCTGCTTGAGTGGATATGCCCGACCGCGCTCGAGTGGATCCGCGAGGGCTGCGCTGTGCAGGACTTCCTCCGCAGGAAACCTTGACGGCAGTGAGCGCGGGGTGCTTGCCCCATGCTTCCCCGATCCAAAACGAAAAGCCCGCCTCAAGGGCGGGCCTTCGTGGTCCTTGTGGGTTCAAGGAGAAATTGGAGCGGGCGAAGGGATTCGAACCCTCGACCCCAACCTTGGCAAGGTTGTGCTCTACCCCTGAGCTACACCCGCATCCGGCAGCGCGTGGGCGCTGCGAGGCGGCTGATTTGCCCCAATTCCGGACGCTTGGCAAGGGGGTCTCACGCGGGACGGTGGTCCGGTTCGTCGCAGTCGCACTCCTTGGCGCCCGGGGCGAGCCGGTCCGACGAGAAGGCGCGACCCGCGCTGCGGCCGGATGGGTGAAGCCTCGTCGGCCTCCGTTTCCGTGAGGGTTCCGAAAAGGCTTCGAGCCTGCCGCCAACCCTGCCGCAAGATTGTCGTCCGAGAGGCCTGCACCTTTGCGTCCGCATGCTCTAGAAGCGCCCATGTCGCCTCTCCCCGTTGCAGGTCCGCCCCTTGCAGGTCCGCCCCTTGCAGGTCTGCCCCGTGCAGGTCTGCCTTCTGCAAATTTGTGCCGCTCCGGTTACATGCTCTCGAAGTGCCCTATGCCGCCTCTCTCCCCCGCCGAACTCCTCTCCCGCCTGCGCGAGCTCGGGATCGCCGCCGAAACATTCGAGCACCCGGCCGTGTTCACGGTCGCCGAATCGCGGCCCGTGAAGGAGGGCATCCCCGGCGCCCATACCAAGAACCTGTTCCTGAAGGACAAGCGCGGGCGCCTGTTCCTGATCACCGCGCGGGATGAAACCCGGATCGACCTCAAGCGCACCCACGAGGCCATCGGAGCCACGGGGCGTCTCTCCTTCGGATCGGCCGATCAGCTCCGGTCCGCGCTCGGCGTGGAGCCAGGCTCCGTCACCGCGCTCGCCGTCGTCAACGACCGGGCCGGGCAGGTCACCATGATCCTCGACAAGAATCTCGAGGGCTTCGAGCGCGTGAACGTGCACCCGCTCGTCAACACCATGACGACGGGGCTGCACTGGGACGATCTCGTGCGGTTCCTGGCCTCGACAGGCCACGAGCCCCGGGTGATCCGCCTGCCCGAACCCCCGGAGGAGATCCCGTCGCCGGCGGACCCTGCCGCCCACCAGGGCGAGCCGGCCTCTTGAGGGGCCTCCGCAAGGCGATCGCCCGACGATGCCAGGAGATCCTGTTCCGACGGGATCCTGGTCCCACCGGATCCTGCCGTCCCTCGGGCGAGCCGGCGTCTCGAGGCGCAGGAGACCTCACCCGGGCGATTGCCAGACGGCGCGCCGCATCCCATCTGACCATCCAAGAATCCATCCAAGAATCGGGATCATCCCTCCCGATCGTCAAAGAACCGGGATTTCGAGGACCCCATGCTCGCTGAGACCCCTGCCTCCGGTGGCGACCTGATCAAGGACACCACGACCGCTACCTTCCGCCAGGACGTGCTGGCCGAATCGATGAAGCAGCCCGTGCTCGTCGATTTCTGGGCGCCCTGGTGCGGGCCCTGCAAGCAGCTCACGCCCGTGCTCGAAAAGGCCGTGAACGCCGCGGGCGGCAAGGTGAAGCTCGTCAAGATGAACATCGACGAGCACCCCCAGATCGCGGGTCAGCTCGGCGTGCAGTCCATTCCCGCCGTGTTCGCCTTCCAGCGCGGCCAGCCCGTCGACGGCTTCATGGGGGCCCTGCCCGAGAGCCAGGTGAAGGGCTTCATCGAGCGCCTCGTCGGGCCCTTGGGCCCGAGCGCCGCCGAGGACCTCATGGCGGAAGCCGAGGCGCTGGCGCTAGCCGGCGACGCGGCCGGCGCCGCCGAACTCTACGCCGCCGTGCTCCAGGGCGATCCGGAGAACAGCGCGGCGCTTGCGGCCCTCGCGAAGCTCCACGTGGACATCGGCGACCTCGAGGGGGCGAAGCGCTTCCTCGCCATGGCCCCGGCCGAGAAGCAGAACGATGCCGCGATCGCCGGCGCCCGGGCCGCCATCGAACTCGCGGAGCAGGCTGCCTCCCTCGGCGACCTCGCCGACCTGCAGCGGCGCGTCGAGGCGGACCCCAAGGACCATCAGGCGCGGTTCGATCTGGCGGTCGGCCTCAACGCCCGCGGGCGGCGGGAGGACGCAGTGAACCACCTCCTTGAAATCATCCGACGCGACCGCAATTGGAACGAGGACGGCGCGCGCAAGCAGCTCGTTCAGTTCTTCGAGGCCTGGGGCCCGATGGACGAGATGACGATCGCTGGGCGGCGGAGGTTGTCCTCGATCCTGTTTGCGTAAAGAGGCGGCGCCGGCCCCTCGGCGGAGCGGCCTTGATGAGCATGAATGCGGTCTACCGGGGCCCCGACGATTGCCCCGGCGTCCTACCCCTGTTTCCGCTGCCCGGCGCGCTCCTGCTGCCGCGGGGCCAGATGCCCCTCAACATCTTCGAGCCGCGCTACATCGCCATGGTGGACAGCGCCCTCAGGGGCGATCGGGTGATCGGCATCATCCAGCCGGACGCGGAGGGCGGCGGGTCGCCCCTTGTCCCGAAGCTCTACACCGTCGGCTGCGCGGGTCGCATCACGCAATTCGCGGAAACGGGCGACGGCCGCTATCTCGTCACCCTCGTGGGCATCGCGCGCTTTCGCGTGACCGAGGAGATGGCGACCACGACGCCCTACCGCCAGGCGCAGGCCGATTTCAGCGCCTATACGAGCGACTTCCAGGGCCGGGCCGGGGAGGACGAGGTGGACCGCGCGGGCGTCATCAAGGCCCTGCGGGATTTCGTCCAGGCCGCCAATGTCCGGGTCGACTGGAAGGGGATCGAGGAAGCCCCGAACGAGGCCCTGGTGAACGCCCTCTGCATGATGAGCCCGTTCGGAGTGCGGGAGAAGCAGGCCCTTCTCGAGGCGCCGGATCTGAAAACTCGCGCCGAGGTCCTCATCGCCATCACCGAGATCGAGCTCGCCCGGGCGAATGGTGGGTCCGACACCACGCTGCAGTAGGATTTCTCAGGCCCGATTGCGGGCCGGGAGCCGCGCTGCGATAGAATCTCTCGAAACTGATCGGCGATTGCGGGTCGGGAGCCACGCTGCGATAGAACACGATCTCTCGGCTCGCCAAAGGCGGGTCGTGCACCACGGCTAACGAGGATGACATGACGGACCAGAGCGCCCCCGTCGAGGCGACCCGCATCGACCCGAAACTTCTCGAGATCCTGGTCTGCCCCCTCACCAAGGGGCCCCTGCAATACGACGCGGAGCGCCAGGAGCTCATCAGCCGCCAGGCAAAGCTCGCCTTCCCGATCCGCGACGGGATTCCGATCATGTTGCCGGAAGAGGCGCGGGTTCTGACGGATTAAGGGCGCACCCGGCTCCTCTTCCCGCCCGCGGAGAGAGGAGTTTGCGTCAGCCCCGCTCCGCGATCGCGTCCGCGAGGGCGACGGTGCGGCGGGCCATGTCGGCGTGGAGGCGCTCGACCATGCGGCCATCGAGGGAAATGGCGCCCCGGCCCTGGTTCTCAGGAGCCTCGAAAGCCGCGATGATGGCGCGGGCGCGTTCCACTTCGTCCGGGGCCGGCGCGAAGACCTCGTTCGCGGCCGCGATCTGGTTCGGGTGGATCAGGGTCTTGCCGTCGAAGCCGAGATCCCGGCCCTGCTCGCATTCGGCCCGGAAGCCCACCTCGTCGGAGAGCGCGTTGTAGACGCCGTCGAGGATGTCGATCTCGTGCGCCCGCGCAGCCGCGACGGACAGCGCGATCCAGGGGAGCATCGGGGCGCGGCCCGGCACGAAGCGGGCGCGGGTCTCCTTGGCGAGGTCGTTCAAGCCCATCACGAAACAGGCGAGCCGCGAATCCACGTCCCTTGCCGCGGAGGCGATGGCCTCCACCCGCAGTATCGCGAGCGGCGTCTCGACCATGGCCCACACCCGCGTGCGCTCCGGGGCGCCGAGGCGGCGCAGCCGGATGCCCACCGCGACGAGATCCTCCGGCGAGGACACCTTGGGGACGAGGATCGCATCGGGCGAGGCCGCGACGGCAGCCGAGAGGTCCGCCTCGCCGTAGGGCGTGTCGAGGGCGTTGATCCGGATCACGATCTCCCGCGCGCCGTAGCCGCCGCCCTGCACGGCCGCTGAGACCGCATCCCGCGCCGCCTCCTTCTGGTCCGGCGCCACGGCATCCTCGAGGTCGAGGATGAGCGCATCGGCCGGCAGGGTCTTGGCCTTTTCGAGCGCGCGGGCGTTGGAGCCCGGCATGTAGAGGACCGAGCGGCGAGGGCGGATCGAGGGCATCGGGGCTCCTTCAGGGATTCGAAATCGGCAGGTTCGGGCGTGCGTACCACAACGCTCTCGGTCGGGCAGAGGCCTCAATGCAAGGAGGTCCCCGGGGTGCATGCGTCCGGCGCCCCGCCTCGCCCGTAGGCACCATCGGAGAGCGTGGAGCGGATGGTCGCGATGGAGGCATGGGTTGCGGGGGTCGTCTAATCGCGGCTCATTGTGCAAGGCCTTTCTTTGACGGGCTGGCGTTTGCCGGGTTCAGGGTCGTCTTCGCAGTCGGTATGGGGCCGCTGCACGATGGGTCTTCGTGAGGGTGGGACCT